>ENA-OWYJ01000002-OWYJ01000002.1-human-gut-metagenome-genome-assembly--contig:-NODE-2-length-215610-cov-15.3257_pt1 | contig 215610 bp, 201 predicted proteins | sample MGYA00249749_ERZ652084 | MGnify/ENA primary metagenome ERZ652084 (study PRJEB26925, sample SAMN05827239) | human gut metagenome | biome: ENVO:2100002; feature: ENVO:00000062; material: ENVO:00002003...
CTGCCTGTCACGCAGGGGGTCGCGGGTTCGAGTCCCGTCCGTTCCGCCACTTATTAAAAGCCCTGAGCATTTGCTCAGGGCTTTTTTGTTTTCTCCATTCCAATTATTGCTAAATCAGCAAAAATCCTCTGCATTTATCGATCTTTTTCCCAACCCAACCTTCACCCATAATGGCCTCAGTTAAGCGAAACGAATAATTAACGAGGAACATCAATCATGACAATCCCTGCATTTGGTCTTGGCACTTTCCGTCTGCAAGACGACGTAGTCATCAACTCTGTAAAAATGGCGCTGGAGCTGGGCTATCGTACTATCGATACCGCACAGATCTATGAAAACGAAGCCGCTGTTGGCCAGGCTATCGCGGAAAGCGGCGTGCCGCGTGATGAACTGTTCATCACCACCAAAATCTGGATCGAAAACCTGACTAAAGACAAGCTGATCGCCAGCCTGAAAGAGAGCCTGCAGAAGCTGCGCACCGATTATGTTGATCTGACGCTGATTCACTGGCCGTCGCCGAACGATGCGGTTGCTGTTGAAGAGTTTATGGCTGCGCTGATGGAAGCGAAGAAGCTGGGTCTGACCCGACAGATCGGTATCTCTAACTTCACTATTCCACTGATGGAACGTGCGATCGCTGCCGTTGGCGCTGAAAATATCGCGACCAACCAGGTTGAACTGTCTCCGTACCTGCAGAACCGTAAAGTGGTCGATTGGGCGCGTGAACACGGGATCCACATCACCTCTTACATGACGCTGGCCTACGGTAAGGCGCTGAAAGATGAAGTGATTGCCCGTATCACGGCGAAACATAATGCGACCCCGGCACAGGTTATTCTGGCGTGGGCGATGGGAGAAGGTTATGCGGTTATTCCATCTTCCACCAAGCGTGAAAATCTGGCGAGCAACCTGAAAGCGCTGGATCTGAAGCTGGATGATGAAGATCGTAAAGCGATTGCCGCGCTGGATTGCAACGACCGTCTGGTAAGCCCGGAAGGTCTGGCGCCGAAGTGGGATTAATCCACCGATTCCGGCAGGCGGTTGACGCCGCTGCCGGATGATAGTTTCTTACAGCTCCTTCGGGAGCTGTTTGACGTGCTCACTCAGAAAGTCAATAAATGCCCTGATGCGCGTGCTGACGGCTCTGTCGCTGTAATACACCGCACTGAAAGGCATCTCCACCGGCAAGCGCTTGTCGGCAAGTAGCTCCACAAACTCCCCGCTGGCAATCTCTTTATCCACCATATAATCCGATAGACAGGCAATACCATTGCCGCCAAGACAGAGCTGTTTTAGCGTTTCGCCACTGTTAGAGGTAATTTCGCAACCGACTTCCAGTAATTGGCCATCGCTGGCGGCAATAGGCCAGGTATTTAATGAGACAGGCTCGGTGAACCCCAGGCAGAGATGATCCGCAAGATCTTCCGCATTCACCGGCGTGCCGTAGCGGGCGATATAATCAGGCGAGGCGATGATCTTGCGATAGCTGGTGAACAGCGGGCGGGCGCGCAGGCTGGAATCGGTTAGGGTACCCACGCGGATCGCGACGTCGACTTTACGTTCTATAAGATTAATGAAGGTTTCCGAGGAGACCAGCGAGAGCGTCATTTCTGGATAACGTTCGCGAAACGGTTTTACCAGCGGCATTAAAAAATGCAGCATCACCGGGGTGGCGGCATCAACGCGAAGCAATCCGCGAGGGGTGGTGCGCGTCTCCAGAAGCTCGTTCTCAGCAGCCGCCATCTCCTGCAACACCACCTGCATGCGGCGGAAATAACGCTCGCCTTCTTCTGTCAGGCTCAGCTGGCGCGTGGTCCGGTTTAACAAACTAACGCCTAGCTTTGATTCCAGCTTTTTGACTGCCCGGCTGACGGCAGAGTTTGCCTGCCCGAGCTGCTCGGCCGCCCGGCTAAAACTGCCGCTTTCCACTACGGCGACGAAGATAGCGATCTCTTCTGACGTGGCTCTCATTGTTGCACCTATAGCAAAATTCTATTGAGATTTTGATGGTTTTTGTTATTTAAACATCCCTTCATACTACGTGTCATCTTAATCCTGATGCTACGGAGTAAATTATGCCACTGGCGCTACTTGCATTAACCATCGGTGCCTTTGCTATTGGCACTACCGAATTTGTGATCGTCGGTCTGGTACCGACCATCGCCGAACAACTGGCTATCTCGCTGCCGTCTGCGGGCCTGCTGGTTTCCATCTATGCGCTAGGCGTGGCGATTGGCGCCCCGGTGCTGACCGCGCTAACCGGGCGCATGCCGCGTAAGCAGCTCCTGCTGGCGTTAATGGTGTTGTTTACCGCCGGTAACCTGCTAGCGTGGCAGGCTCCGGGTTATGGCACTTTGATTATGGCCCGCCTGCTGACCGGCCTGGCGCATGGCGTATTCTTTTCTATCGGCTCGACGATTGCCACCAGCCTGGTGCCAAAAGAGAAAGCCGCCTCGGCCATTGCTATCATGTTCGGCGGCCTGACGGTCGCGCTGGTAACCGGGGTGCCTTTCGGGACGTTCATCGGTCAGCATTTTGGCTGGCGGGAAACGTTCCTCGCGGTATCGATTCTGGGCGTCATTGCGCTTATCAGCAGCCTGATCCTGGTGCCGAATAATATTCCGGGCCGCGCCGGCGCCAGCCTGCGCGATCAGATGAAAGTCTTGACCCATCCGCGCCTGTTGATGATCTACGCGATTACCGCGCTGGGCTATGGCGGCGTGTTTACCGCATTTACTTTCCTCGCGCCGATGATGCAGGAGCTGGCTGGCTTTAGCCCGTCTGCGGTCAGTTGGATCCTGCTGGGTTACGGTATCTCTGTCGCTATCGGTAACGTGTGGGGCGGTAAGCTCGCCGATAAACATGGCGCCGTCGCCGCGTTGAAATTTATCTTCGCTGCGTTGGTGGTGCTGTTGCTGGTCTTCCAGTTCACGGCCAATCTGCACTACGCCGCTCTGGCAACGGTACTGGTGATGGGCATTTTCGCCTTCGGCAACGTTCCGGGTCTGCAGGTCTATGTGGTGCAAAAGGCTGAACAATACACGCCGGGCGCCGTTGATGTCGCCTCTGGTTTGAACATCGCTGCCTTCAATATTGGTATTGCCCTCGGTTCGGTCATTGGTGGACAGACGGTCGAGCTGTACGGTCTGGCGCAGACGCCGTGGATTGGCGCGCTGATTGTGCTGGTTGCTTTGCTACTGGTCGTACTGAGCGGTCGTTTAGATAAATCTCCACGCCGTTCGGCAGCCGTTTCTCTCGAAGGATAAGGCTTTCTCGCAAATTGCATTGAAAGTGTATGGGAAAATCCCTATAACAGAAGAACCAGCCGCAGTCGGGCTGGTTTCCTGTTATCGAGGTTGAATGCCCAAATTGCGAAAGAATACCTATGCCATGCGCTATGTCGCCGGACAACCCGCGGAGAGAATCTTGCCTCCGGGGGCGTTTGCGGGCGTCAGTCCGGTTTATCCCGCCGGCGCGCCATTAAGCAGCGATGAGAAAATTCGCGTGCTGGTGTGGAATATCTTTAAGCAGCAGCGTGCAGAATGGCAGTCAGTGCTCAAAAATTTCGGCAAAGACGCGCATCTGGTCCTGTTGCAGGAGGCGCAAACCACCCCAGAACTGGTCAGGTTCGCGACTTCAAACTATCTGGCCGCCGATCAGGTGCCGGCGCTGGTATTGCCGCAGCATCCTTCCGGCGTGATGACGCTGGCCTCCGCTCACCCCATCTATTGCTGTCCCTTGCGCGAGCGCGAACCTATTTTACGTTTGCCTAAATCGGCGTTAGTGACCGTTTATCCGCTGCCCGATGCACGGCTGTTAATGGTGGTGAATATCCATGCGGTTAATTTTAGTCTTGGCGTCGATGTCTATAGTAAACAGCTGCTGCCAATTGGCGATCAGATTGCCCATCACAGCGGGCCGGTAATCATGGCTGGTGATTTCAACGCCTGGAGCCGCCCGCGGATGAATGCGTTGTACCGCTTTGCGCGTGAGATGTCGTTACGCGAGGTTCGTTTCTCTGACGATCAGCGCCGCCGCGCGTTTGGTCGCCCGCTCGATTTTGTGTTCTACCGCGGCTTAAGCGTGCACGATGCCTCCGTGCTGGTGACCCGCGCCTCCGATCACAACCCGCTACTAGTCGAATTCAGTCCCGGCAAGCCTGATTAATTAAGGTATGTCAGGCCTGCCATCGGGCAGGTCTGCGTTCAGCACGATGCTGCCCTTTATTACTCAAACCACCGAAGGACAACACAATGACAACACGCTCTCATCATGACAACGTCGAAAAGCAGTTTGGCTCACAGGCAAGCGCCTATCTGACCAGCGCCGTACACGCCTCCGGGCGCGATCTGCAGCGTCTGGCGGAACGGCTGGCGGATTTCCCGCAGGCAACGTTGCTGGATATGGGATGCGGGGCAGGGCACGCCAGTTTTACCGCCGCAGGCCAGGTAGCGCAGGTTACCGCGTATGATTTATCGAGCCAGATGCTGGAGGTTGTCGCTCAGGCGGCAAAAGACAAAGGCTTTACCAACATCGTCACTCAGCAGGGATATGCTGAAATGCTGCCGTTTGCCGACGCCAGTTTTGATGTGGTGATTAGCCGCTACTCCGCTCACCATTGGCATGATGTCGGCCAGGCGCTGCGCGAGGTGAAACGCGTGCTGAAGCCGGGCGGGGTGATGATCATGATGGACGTAATGTCTCCGGGGCATCCGGTACGTGATGTCTGGCTGCAGACCGTAGAGGCCCTGCGCGACACCTCGCACGTGCGTAATTACTCCAGCGGCGAGTGGCTGGCGCTGGCCAACGACGCAGGCCTGGCGATCAATCATTTATTGACCGATCGTCTGCCGCTGGAATTTAGCTCCTGGGTCGCGCGGATGCGCACGCCAGAAGCGCTGGCGGAGGCGATTCGCTTATATCAGCAGAGTGCATCGGCGGAGGTTAAAGCCTACTTCGAATTACAGCAGGATGGATCGTTTACCAGCGATACCATCATGTTTGAAGCGCATAAAGCAGTGTAGCGCTGGCAATAAAAAAGGCACCGGGGAATCGGTGCCTTTCTCATTATTCTGAAATCAGGATTCAGGTCTGTCGTTGTTCTTCACAAACAGCGTTAGCTGATCCCCAGGCTTCAGGTTATCGGTATCGCTGTTCCAGCGCATAACGTCGCGGATATTGACGCCGTGGCGTTTTGCGATGCTCGATAGCGAGTCGCCCTTACGAACACGATAGGTGATGCTATCATTGTTGTTCGCCAGACGTTGCGCGCTGCTGCCTGCGCCGACAACCAGATTCTGTCCAACTTTCAACCCTGAACCGCGCAGGTTGTTCCACTGCTGCAGATCCCTGGTGGTGACGCCGAGACGCGAAGCAATCCCGGAAATCGTATCGCCAGAACGTACCTTGTAGCTATGGCTGGTCAGCGGCGTATTGTCAGCTAGCTGCGTCGGCTGTACGGCGGCAATGTCGCCAGAGGCCAGAGACTCACGCAGTTGAGCCGCGTGCTTCTGAGGCACCATAACGTACTTTGGCCCGCTAGCGCCAAGCGTTGAACCCTTTACGCCGGCGTTAAAGGTTTTCAGCTTGCTGACCGGCATTCCTGCCATGTCCGCGAGCTGAGAAATCTCAACCGGACTATCGAGGCGAACGCGCGCCAGCGCACGGCTTTCATCAGCCGTTGGCAGCTTCACGCCGTAACGCTTGCTGTTTTTGAGAATATCGCTCAAAGCCAGCATTTTTGGCACGTAGACCTTGGTTTCACGCGGCAGCGAGAGCGACCAAAAATCGGTGGGTTTACCACGCGAACGGTTCGCCTTCACGGCCTTCATTACCCGGCCTTCGCCGCTGTTATATGCCGCGACGGTCAGTAACCAGTCGCCGTCGAACATTTTGTTCAGACGTTGCATCATGTCCAGCGCCGCGGTAGTGGACGCGACGACATCACGACGCGCATCGTAACTGCGGGTCTGTTTTAAACCATAATTGCGCCCTGTGCTCGGAATGATCTGCCAAATGCCTGCGGCATTGGCGCCAGACGTCGCGTGTGGGTCAAAAGCGCTCTCCACTATGGGTAGTAATACCAGTTCCATTGGCATGTTACGTTTCTTAACTTGCCCGGCTATCCAGTACATATACGGTTCAGCCCGTAAAGTTACATCGTGGAGATAGCTCTTATTACGTAAGTACTTCTGTTTCTGTTCGCGAATCCGGGGGTTTTCCGGAATTCCCATCTTTAGCTCGTCGCTTATGGAAGTCCACAGATCCTGGTCTTGCGCGTAGAGGGTTCCATCATCTAACCATCGCGCCTGACTTGTGAACTTGCCTGCTTCCCCTTGACCAGCTGCAGAAAGGCTCTGTGCTCGCTGTTCTACGGTGCCGTCGTGCTTCGACGCCTGGCACCCTACCAGCAGGACAGAGGCGAGTAATATCGCTCGTGCCTTCATGTGTGTGTCAATAGTTGCTTAAAAGACGAGCAAGGATAACGGTGAAGGCCGAGGATGACAAGCGTTAAATCTCAGAAGTCATCTTTCTTTGACCTTAACCATGCAAATCTCTGCGCTGAGTGTTGCAAATTTGTTTCTTTGGATATTTCTTTAATTAAATCATTGTCATCCGTACGTAAAAATAAATTTATACGGCGTTCATTTTTCAGAGTAACGGGTAGTGTCTTTTGGTTTTTTGCGCGTAACTCCTTAACTTTATGGTAGTAATCCTTTATATCCATATCATCTGGCAGGATACTCAATGCAAACTTCATGTTTGCTAAAGTGTACTCATGTGCGCAACAAATTAGGGTGTCAGCTGGAAGGGCATTTATTTTCATAAATGATTGATACATTTGATCTGCTGTACCTTCGAACAGCCTGCCGCAGCCGCCGGAAAACATTGTATCGCCACAAAATAGATAAGGTTTGCTGTAGAAACAGATATGTCCTAATGTGTGACCTGGCGTGGCGAAAATAGAAAATTCGTGACCCAAAAGAGTAATGCTATCGCCATCAGATACAATATCCGTGCTTCCCTTATCCTGGGTTTCTGCCGGCCCGTAAACCACAAGTTGCGGAAATTTTTGCCGCAGTTCTTTCACGCCGCCAACATGATCATGGTGGTGGTGGGTTAACAAAATCGCTTCTGGCTGCCAGTTGTTTTCTTCAATGGCCGCGAGTACCGGCGCGGTTTCACCGGGATCGACTATCACACAACGACGGCTATCGTCGCTAACAACCCAGATGTAGTTGTCCTGAAATGCAGGAATACTGATAAGATTCATAAATTACCTCTCAAAGCGTTGCGGAAGGTTGCGATGAAGCCGGCAAGGATACCTCATACAATTACAGCTCCAGAGCATTGGTCCAGTATGCCGTGGGGTGAATACTATCGCGAGTCGCTGGAACGGCATATGAAACCGTGGCTGGCTAAATTATATGGCTTTCATCTACTTAAGATTGGCAATCTGAGCGCGGAAATCAATACCGAAGCCTGCGCGATCTCCCATCAGGTGAACGTTTCGCTGGGGGGAAGTCCGATCCAGGTCAAAGCCGACCCGCTGTCTCTTCCTTTCGCCGCCAAATCGGTGGATGCCTGTTTACTGGCGCATACTCTGCCATGGTGCAGCGATCCGCACCGGCTGTTGCGGGAAGCTGACCGCGTGCTGATTGACGATGGCTGGATGATTTTGACCGCCTTTAATCCGATGAGCCTCGTCGGATTGCGCAAAGTGACGCCGGTTCTGCGAAAAACTATCCCCTATAACAGCCGGATGTTTACCATGACGCGACAGCTTGACTGGCTGGCGCTGCTCAATTTTGAGGTGCTGCACTACGGTCGCTATCAGGTGCTGCCCTGGTCGAAGCAGGGGGGAAAAATGTTAAGTACACATCTGCCGGCTTTGGGGTGTTTGCAGATGATCGTCGCGCGGAAAAGAACCATTCCGCTGACGCTAAATCCGATGAAGTCCGGGAAGGCGAAGACGCAGCTGCGTCCGGCCGTTGGCGCCACCAGGCAGTGGCGCGACGGGGGAAATTAGCTTTCCGGCTGGTAGCCGACGTCGTCCAGCGTGGGGTTAGACGCCGCAGCGCGCGCGAGTTCGTCGCAGCGTTCATTTTCCGGGTGTCCGGCATGGCCTTTGACCCATTCCCATTTAATCTGATGCTGGCCTAGAGCGGCATCAAGGCGTTTCCACAGATCGACATTTTTAACCGGCTTTTTGTCCGCCGTTTTCCAGCCGCGTTTTTTCCAGTTATGGATCCACTGGGTTATCCCCTGGCGGACGTACTGGCTATCGGTACTTAGCACCACTTCGCAGTGCTCTTTAAGCGCTTCGAGAGCGACGATGGCAGCCATCAGTTCCATGCGGTTGTTAGTCGTCAGGCGGTAGCCCGCGCTGTAGGTTTTTTCACGCTGGCGATAGCGCATAATAGCGCCGTAGCCGCCAGGCCCTGGATTCCCCAGGCAAGAACCATCGGTGAAAATTTCTACCTGTTTGAGCATCTCTGGTAGACTTCCTGTAATTGAAATCGATATGTAAACGACAAGTCTGACATAAATGACCGCTATGAGCACTGCAATTACACGACAGATTGTTCTCGATACCGAAACCACCGGTATGAACCAGATCGGCGCCCACTATGAAGGGCATAAGATCATCGAGATCGGCGCCGTAGAGGTGATCAACCGTCGCCTCACCGGTAATAACTTCCATGTTTACCTGAAGCCCGACCGGCTGGTGGACCCTGAAGCCTTCGGCGTTCACGGTATTGCCGATGAATTCCTCATGGATAAGCCGACATTTGCCGACGTTGCCGATGAGTTCATGGAGTATATCCGTGGCGCGGAGCTGGTCATCCATAACGCATCGTTCGATATCGGCTTTATGGATTATGAATTCAAAAAGCTGAACCGCGGCATTGAGAAAACGGAAACCTTTTGTAAGGTCACCGATAGCCTGGCGCTGGCGCGTAAGATGTTCCCCGGCAAGCGTAACAGCCTCGATGCGCTCTGTTCACGTTATGAAATAGACAACAGCAAGCGTACGCTGCACGGCGCGTTGCTCGATGCCCAGATTCTGGCCGACGTCTATCTGATGATGACCGGTGGGCAGACCAGCATGGCGTTTTCGATGGAAGGAGAAGGCCAACAGCAGGCCGGCGATATTGGAATACAGCGCGTTGTCCGCGCCGCCAGTAAATTACGCGTGGTTTATGCCTCTGACAGTGAGCTGGCGGACCATGAATCGCGTCTCGACCTGGTGCAAAAAAAGGGCGGAAGCTGCCTGTGGCGCGCCTGATTGCCGACAATATGCGCTAAAAATAGGCGGGCGGGCTAATTTTGCAGCAAACGATTCAAAAGTGAAGAAAAAGCGTTGACGACGATGTAGGGAAACCGTAATATTCGCCTCGTTCCCAACGGAACACAACGCGGAGCGGTAGTTCAGTCGGTTAGAATACCTGCCTGTCACGCAGGGGGTCGCGGGTTCGAGTCCCGTCCGTTCCGCCACTATTCAGAAGGCCTGAATCAGCAATGATTCAGGCCTTCGTCGTTTGGGGGAATTATCATTTAATCCGCCCCTGACGCCTCCTCAACACACTGCATAAATACCCGCATTGCCGGGCTAATCACTTTACCGGCGTGATGGGCGCATATCGCGTTAATAGTGAGTGGAATATCGCTGAACGGGAGTTCAACCAGCGTACCGCGCTTAAGCTCTTCCTCAACGGCGAAACGCGGCAGATAGCTGACGCCAAGATTGCTCGCCACGCACTGCTTAATACTTTCGATACTCCAGAGCTCAATAGTATTTTCCAGGGTAATGGCGCGCTGGCGCAGCGTGCTTTCAAAAATTTGCCGAAATACGCACTGTGGCTCATTGATAACAAAGCTCAGCGGAATATGTTGCCCGCAGCGGGTAAAATCGACCGCCGGATGCTGCGGCGAGGCGACCAGCGTCAGCGACTGCTGGCCAAAGCTTGTCATGGTTAACGCGTCATCGTTGCCAACCCGATAAAACACGCCCAAATCGGCGCTATCGTTGAGTAGTGCATCGCGGATGACATAACAGTTGAGCGACTGCAGCGATAAGCGTACCTGCGGCGCCCGTTGTTTAAAGCGCTGTAGCACCTGCGGCATTTTATAGGCCAGCAGGGTTTCCCCACAGGCAACGCGTAGCTCGCCAGCCGGTTCGCCATCCTCGCGAGCCGCCTCACGAATGGTTTCCATCACCCTCGCCAGTTCATGGACGTGCGGCAGCACCTTTTTACCGGATTCGGTCAGGCACATGCGGCGACCAATTTTTTCAAACAGCTGAACGGCAAGCTCTTGCTCAAGCTGTTGAATATGAAAGGTCACGGTGGATTGCGTACAGCATAGTTTTTGCGCCGCGCGTAAAAACGAGCCTTCTTCCACTACCGTCTTGAGAGTAATAAAACGCCGCAGATCCATTTCGCCACCAACTATCGAAATTATCGAATTCAGAGTCAGAAAACATTCATTTTTTTAAATGAATGGCTTCGGGTACTGTCTGCCAAAACGAAGGAGAAGACAAGTGACCCCAGCTTTGATTAGTGCTTTTTTGACTTATACCCTGATAACCGCGCTGACTCCCGGCCCCAATAATATTCTTGCCCTCAGCAGCGTCACCGCCCATGGCTTACGCCGCAGTCTGCGGGTGCTGGCGGGGATGAGCATTGGTTTTATTATCACTATGCTGATTTGCGCGGCTTTAACCTTTTCGCTGGTGGAACTCGACTCGCGATTTACCCGGATATTGGGATGGATTGGCGCGGCGTATATCCTGTGGCTGGCCTGGCAGATAGCCAAAAGCAAACCGGGGGCAGGCGCGCTGAGTACAGAGCCGGTGGGTTTCTGGGCGAGCCTGGGCCTGCAGTTCGTCAACGTAAAAATTATTCTGTATGGCATCACCGCGCTCTCTACCTTTGTCCTGCCTGTTACCCGCGAGCCGATTTGGCTCATTAGCGTGAGTCTGCTGCTGGCGGCGATTGGCGCGCTGGGAAATCTATGCTGGGCTCTGGCGGGGCATCTGTTTCAGCGCCTGTTTTTGTTGTACGGGCGGCAACTGAACTGGGTATTGGCAGCGTTATTGGTCTACTGCGCTTTGCGGATCGTGGTGGAATAAAAAGGGAGCGCAGCGGCTCCCGAAAAGTGTTTAGCCGATTGTGAAGGGATCGGCATCCTGCCAGGCCGGAAATTTCTCGCGATACTCCTGCAGCGCGGCCAACGACAGATCGGCTTCGAGCCGCGTCGCCTGATGCGGTTCGGCGGTAGCGATAATCTCTCCCTGTGGGCTGATGATACGGCTATCGCCCCGATAATGGTGGCCGTTACCATCGGTGCCGACGCGGTTGCAGCCGGCGACGTAGGCCTGGTTTTCAATTGCTCTGGCGACCAGCAGCGATTGCCAGTGCAGCGAACGCGGGGCTGGCCAGTTAGCGACATACAGCGCCAGGTCGTAATCGTTGTGGTTACGCGACCATACCGGGAAGCGCAGGTCATAACATACCAGCGGCAGAATTCGCCAGCCGCGCCATTCAAAGACCACTCGCTCAGTACCTGCCTCATAATGGTGATGCTCATCCGCCATGCGGAACAGGTGACGCTTATCGTAAAAGTGCATTTTACCGCCGGGCTCTACCAGCAGAAAGCGGTTCACCGGGCCACGTTCGGTCTGCAAGGCCGCGCTACCGGCAATCATTGCGTTGGTCTGCTCCGCTTTCGCCAGCATCCACTCAACGACCTCTCCCTGCGGCATCGACTGCTTCGCCGCTTCCATGGCAAATCCGGTAGTAAACATCTCAGGCAGCACAATGATGTCGTGCCCGCTCACTTCTTCCAGCTGACGATCGAAATGGCGCAGGTTGGCGGGACCATCCATCCATACCAGCGGTTGCTGCAACAGCGTAATTTTCAAGCCAGACACAGTGGTGAACTCCATTATGAAGAGGGCATAAGCTAATTTTAATACCATATCAGCAGCGGGAGGCGGCATGGAATATTTTGTTAAAAAAATGCTACTTTGGCGGGGGAGTAACAAAAGAAAAGGCGGGGAAATTCCCCGCCTTCGTCGTGATGTGGAGTATTGCTGCTATTATGCCGCTTCAATCTTGCGGATTTTTTCCGGCAGCTTTACCGGTTTGGTCGCCAGTTCATCCGCCGCGAAATCATCAACGTTAATACTGCGCAGACGGCTGGTTTCCGCACGGGTCAGAATCGAGGCTTCCTCCTGATTAATTAACCCTTTGGCCAGCGCATTAGTGGCCAGCTCATCCAGGCGGGTGAACGGCAGATTTTTACCCAGCTCTTTGCAGATGCGCTGGTGGATTGGGTCCGCCGCCATCACATCCAGCAGCGCCTCTTCCAGCAGGCCAACCGGGTTATGTTCGCTTGGCGTCAGGTACTGGCCGCGACCGATACGAGAGCGGGTCGCGCTCGGAACCTGCAGAATTTTCGCCACTTTATGATCCAGCTTGTCGGACGGCGCATCGTAGTGACGGCCGGTCGGGAAGATGGCGAGACGCAGCGCGCCGGCGACAAAGCGGTTCGGGAAGTTCTTCAGCAGGTCATCGATAGCCTGCTCTGCCTGATACAGCGCATCCTGCACGCCCCAATGGACCAGCGGCAGATCCGCTTCATTACGGCCTTCATCGTCATAACGTTTCAGCACCGCCGATGCCAGGTAAAGCTGGCTCAGCACGTCGCCGAGACGCGCGGAGATACGTTCGCGACGCTTCAGGCTGCCGCCCAGTACCGCCATTGATACATCCGACAGCAGGGCCAGGTTGGCGCTCAGGCGATTCATGTGCTGATAGTAGCGGCGTGTAGTATCACGGGTCGGCGCGCTGCTGGTGCGGCCGCGAGTCAGGCCCAGCCAGAAGCTGCGTACTTTGTTGCTACCGACATGGCCGATATGTTTAAACAGCAGCTTATCGAAGGCGTTAACGTCATTGTTCTGCGCGGCGGCCATCTCATCCAGTACATACGGGTGGCAGCGAATCGCCCCCTGACCAAAGATCATCATGCTGCGGGTGAGGATATTCGCCCCTTCAACGGTAATGGCGATCGGCGCGCCCTGATAAGCGCGGGCAAGGAAGTTGCCTTCGCCCAGCATGATGCCTTTACCGCCGGTAATATCCATAGCGTCTATGATTGAACGCTGGCCGCGGTGGGTACAATGATATTTAACGATCGCCGACAGCACCGCCGGTTTCTCGCCAAGCATAATCCCGTAGGTAATCAGCGAAGCGGCGGCGTCCATTACGTAGGCGTTGCCTGCGATACGCGCCAGCGGCTCTTCGATCCCTTCCATTTTACCAATCGAGATTTTGAACTGACGGCGAATGTGGGCGTAGGCGCCGGTCGCCATAGCGACGGATTTCAGGCCGCCGGTGGCGTTGGACGGCAGAGTAATACCGCGACCCACGGACAGGCACTCAACCAGCATACGCCAGCCCTGGCCGGCCATGCTCGGGCCGCCGATGATGTAATCGATCGGTACGAAAATATCTTTACCACGAGTGGGGCCGTTCTGGAACGGTACGTTCAGCGGGAAGTGACGACGGCCAATTTCCACGCCCGGCGTTGAGGTAGGGATCAGCGCGCAGGTGATACCGAGTTCTTCCTCGCCGCCCAGCAGACGGTCCGGGTCTGAGAGTTTGAAAGCCAGGCCCAGTACGGTGGCGATTGGCGCGAGGGTGATATAGCGCTTGTTCCAGGTCAGGCGCATCCCCAGCACCTGCTGACCCTGCCAGTCGCCCATACAGACTACGCCGGTATCCGGGATCGCGCCGGCGTCGGAGCCCGCTTCCGGGCTGGTCAACGCGAAGCATGGGATCTCCTGACCACGCGCCAGGCGCGGCAGGTAGTGATTTTTCTGCTCTTCGGTACCGTAATGTTGCAGCAGTTCGCCCGGCCCTAAGGAGTTAGGCACGCCGACGGTGATCGCCAGGATCCCGGAAACGCCGGACAGCTTTTGCAGCACGCGAGACTGGGCATAGGCGGAAAACTCCAGGCCGCCGTACTCTTTCTTAATGATCATCGCAAAGAAGCGATGCTCTTTCAGGTACGCCCACAGCTCCGGCGGCAGATCCGCCATTTCATGGGTAATTTCGAAGTCGTTCGCCATGCGGCAGGCTTCTTCTACCGGGCCGTCGATGAAAGCCTGCTCTTCGGCGGTGAGGCGCGGCTGCGGATAGTTATGCAGCTTGTGCCAGTCCGGGTTGCCGCGGAACAGATCGCCTTCCCACCAGGTGGTGCCGGCATCGATGGCTTCTTTTTCCGTACGCGACATCGGCGGCATGACTTTGCGGAAGGCGCGGAATGCCGGGGCGGAGAAAAGGGATTTACGCATCGGCGCAAAGTTGAACGGCAGCAGGATAATCGCCAGCGGCAACAGCAGCCAGATATTCCACAGCCCCGCCACGCTGAGCGCCGCGGTCCAGGCGAGCAAAATCACGCTGCTGAGAAGCAGGCTGACTCGGTGATAGAAGAGCACGCCGAGTAACACTACGGTTGCAACAATACTCAAAATCATCATAGAGAAATGCTCCCTTATCTTGTAGGAGGTCTGACCACTTGTGATGTATTGGTTGTAGTGGATGTAATTTGTTTTAGCAATGTGTTTACAAAATAATTACAACCTTGCTCACATTGTTGGCTGGAAAAGCGGCACGTAAAATCAAAAGGACGAGGGATAACGTTGCCTGCTGCTTCTCGCTTCGGCGGCTATCCGGTACACTGCCAGGGTTATTCCAACCAATACTGAAGGATTATCCTCATGTACCAGGATCTTATTCGTAACGAACTGAACGAAGCCGCGGAAACGCTGGCCAACTTTCTGCAGGACGAGGCCAACATTCACGCTATCCAGCGCGCGGCGGTACTGCTGGCGGATAGCTTCAAAGCTGGCGGTAAAGTGCTTTCCTGCGGCAACGGCGGTTCTCATTGCGATGCGATGCATTTTGCGGAAGAGCTGACCGGGCGTTATCGCGAGAACCGCCCTGGTTATCCGGCGATCGCTATTTCTGACGTCAGCCATCTGTCCTGCGTGAGTAATGATTTTGGCTATGAATATGTCTTCTCCCGCTATGTTGAATCTGTTGGCCGCGCAGGCGATGTTCTGCTGGGCATTTCCACCTCCGGCAACTCCGGCAACGTGATCAAAGCGATTGAAGCCGCGCGCGCGCAGGGTATGAAAGTGATCACCCTGACCGGTAAAGACGGCGGCAAAATGGCGGGTTCCGCCGATGTGGAAATCCGCGTACCGCATTTCGGTTACGCCGATCGCATTCAGGAGATTCACATTAAGGTGATTCATATTCTGATTATGTTGATCGAAAAAGAGATGGTTAAAGCTTAACTTGCCATGATGACGGCGCCGTGGCTTCCATGTTGAGGAGCCGCGGCGACAAGGCTTTAGCGGCAGGATATTTTGTGCAGTGGTATGAGGTGATCTATGTGCGAATTGCTCGGGATGAGCGCCAATGTGCCGACCGATATCTGTTTTAGCTTCTCCGGGCTGGTTCAGCGCGGGGGCGGCACCGGGCCGCATAAAGACGGCTGGGGTATTACCTTTTACGAAGGGAAAGGGTGTCGCACATTTAAAGATCCGCAGCCGAGCTTTCAGTCGCCAATAGCCAAACTGGTACAGGATTATCCCATCAAATCCTGTTCCGTCATTGCCCATATCCGTCAGGCCAACCGCGGCGAAGTGGCGCTGGAGAACACCCATCCGTTCACCCGCGAACTGTGGGGTCGCCACTGGACCTACGCCCATAACGGGCAGCTCAAGGGTTATAAATCGCTGAAGACGGGAAATTTCCGCCCGGTGGGCGAGACCGACAGCGAAACGGCTTTCTGCTGGCTGTTGCACCGTTTAACCGAGCGCTATCCGCGCACGCCTGGCAATATGGTCGGCGTGTTTAAATACATCGCGACGCTGGCGGGCGAAATGCGCGAGAAGGGCGTGTTTAATATGCTGTTATCGGACGGGCGCTATGTGATGGCGTACTGTTCAACCAACCTGTACTGGATCACCCGTCGGGCGCCGTTTGGCGTGGCGAAGCTGCTGGATCAGGATGTGGAAATTGATTTTCAACGTGAGACCACACCAAACGATGTGGTCTCCGTTATCGCCACTCAGCCGCTGACCGGCAATGAGGCCTGGAATAAAATCATGCCAGGCGAGTGGGCGTTATTTTGCCTCGGGGAGCGTATAGTTTGAGGCCAGCTGCGGCTGGATAACCTCGTGGCTGAGCGGCTTGCTGACGATATAGCGGCCATCCATCACCGAAACCACCGGCGGTTTGTGGGTCTGCTGGAAGTAGTCATAGCCTGGCTTCAGCTGCTTCCAGAAATCCGCATAGTACGAGAACTTATGTCGCGCCATGTTGGCGTCGGTCATGCGGAACGGGTAGATGCTGACCTGCACGCTTGGCTGGCCAAATACCAGCGCGCCGGTGACAAACTGGAAGATCTCGTCAATGCCGGTATCGGTCATCGCGTAGCAGCCGACGGAAACGCAGGCGCCGTGGATCATCAGGTATTTACCTTCATAGCCGTGCGCGCGATCGTAGGCATTTGGGAAGCCGATATTGATCGCTTTATAAAAGCGGCTGTCTGGTTTTAGCTGACTGCGCGAGACGTTATAAAATCCTTCCGGACTTTTGAAATCGCCCTGGCGTTGCTTCGGCCCGAGGCCGCCGGAGTAGTTACAGATCCGGTAGCTATCGAGAAGCTGGTAGGTTTCGCCCATTTTGACGTAGAGATCGAGCATCCGCTCTTCTTTGAAGATCTCAATATAAACGGGGGAGCCCATTAACTGCTGTTTATATTCTTTGCTAACCGGCGTTGTCGGGCTGTTACTGCTGAGTAACCCAGCAAATGACACGCACGGCAACAGAAGCATCGCAATAAAGAATGCGATTTTGCGCATACTGCTTGTTCCTTGATAAAACAAAAAACCACATGCCAGGACGGCAAGAGATACCCGAAATCAGAGTTTTCTGGATTTAGAGCGCTCACATTAGCATCACGGCAGTTTTTCGCAAGCACGGTGTGGCTGCGTTTACAATTTAATGTTCCTTTATAGCGAATATTGCCGCAAAGCGCAGTGAGAACTTTGCGCAATAGCTCGCATTTTAGAAGCACTTATTGGCGCTTTTCCTACTTCTGCCACTCACAAAATGTTACACTCCCGCCGTTTATGACCAGGGTAAGAAAGGATGCTTCTCTCCCGTCTTGTGCCCCCGTGGCACCGCTATTCCTTTCTTATTCTGATATTCCATCAATAATGCTGGCCTCGGCTTGAGCCGGGGTTTAGGTTACGGATACCTGCTAACGATATGATTAAAATCACGAAAGGGCTGGATTTGCCCATAGCTGGCATGCCATTACAGCAGATCTCGCCCCGGCCTGCGGTGAAACGCGTCGCGCTGCTCGGCGAGGAGTACGTCGGCATGCGCCCCTCGATGGCCGTGAGCGAAGGCGATCGGGTGCAAAAAGGCCAGGTGCTGTTCGAAGATAAAAAGAACGCCGGGGTACGTTTTACCGCGCCAGCCAGTGGGGTGGTCAGCGCCATTCATCGCGGCGAGCGCCGGGTGCTGCAATCGGTGGTGATTGATGTCGACAGCAGCAATGAGGCGGTGTCGTTTACCCGCTATGCATTAGAAGATCTTAACGATTTGCCACGGGAAGCGGTGCAGCAACAGCTGCTGGACTCCGGGCAGTGGACGGCGTTTCGTACCCGTCCTTTCAGCAAAATTCCCGCGCCGGGTAGCGTTCCGGCGGCTATTTTCGTCACTGCTATCGATACCAACCCGCTGGCGGCTGAACCGCAGCCGATTATCCTGGCCCAGCGTGAAGCCTTTGATGCCGGTCTGACGGTGCTAACGCACCTGACGGACGGTAAAGTCCACGTCTGTCAGGCCAGCGGCGGCAAGCTGGGCGGCCATCCCGCCGGGCAGGTGACATTCAACCAGTTTAGTGGCCCGCATCCGGCAGGGCTTGCCGGTACGCACATTCACTTCCTTGAGCCGGTCAGCCTGACCAAACAGGTCTGGCATCTCAACTATCAGGAGGTCATCGCCATCGGCAGACTGTTCCTCGACGGCGAGCTGTACAGCGAACGCGTCATTGCCCTTGGCGGCCCGCAGGTAAAACAGCCGCGGCTGCTGCAAACCTGTCTTGGCGCCAGCCTCGATGAACTGCTGGCGGGCGAGCTGGTGGATGATGAAAACCGGGTAATTTCCGGTTCAGTCTTGAGCGGCACTCACGCCTGCGGCCCTCACGCCTTCCTCGGGCGCTACCATTTGCAGGTCAGCGTCGTCAGAGAAGGCCGCGAAAAAGAGCTATTTGGCTGGGTGATGCCGGGCAAAGAGAAGTTCTCGATTACCCGTACCACCCTTGGTCATTTCTTTAAGCGCAAGCGCTTTAATTTCTCCACTGATACTAACGGCGGCGAGCGGGCGATGGTACCGATCGGCAACTATGAGCGGGTGATGCCGCTGGATATTCTGCCGACCATATTGCTGCGCGATCTGCTTGCCGGCGATAGCGATAGCGCCCAGGCGCTGGGCTGTCTGGAGCTGGATGAAGAAGATCTGGCGCTCTGCACCTACGTTTGTCCGGGCAAATATGAATACGGCCCGGCGCTGCGCAGCGTGTTAACCCAGATTGAGCAGGAAGGATAAGAGATGGGCTTAAAGCACCTGATTGAGAAACTTGAGCCGCATTTCACGCACGGCGGCAAGTTAGCAAAATATTACCCGCTGTATGAAGCGGCGGCGACGATCTTCTACACCCCGGGTTTAGTCACCCGCGGCGCGGCGCACGTACGTGACGCCATCGACCTCAAGCGGATGATGATCCTCGTCTGGTTTGCGGTGTTCCCGGCGATGTTCTGGGGCATGTATAGCGTCGGCTTGCAGACGATTCCGGCGTTGCACAAGCTATACGGCGCCGAACAGTTACAGCAGGTAATAGCCAACAACTGGCACTATAGCGTTGCCCAGTGGTTAGGGGTGAGCTTCAGCGCCGATGCCGGGTGGCTCAGCATGATGACGCTGGGGGCGGTATTTTTCCTGCCTATCTACTTGACCGTATTCATCGTCGGCGGTTTTTGGGAAGTGCTGTTCGCGATTGTGCGCAAACATGAGATCAACGAAGGCTTTTTCGTTACCTCGATTCTCTTCGCGCTGATTGTGCCGCCAACGATGCCGCTATGGCAGGCGGCGCTGGGGATCTCCTTCGGCGTGGTGATTGCCAAAGAAATTTTCGGCGGCACCGGGCGCAATTTCCTCAACCCGGCGCTGGCGGGGCGCGCGTTTCTGTTCTTTGCCTACCCGGCGCAGATTTCTGGCGACCTGGTATGGACGGCGGCGGACGGTTTTTCCGGCGCGACGCCGCTCTCCCAGTGGGCCAGCGGCGGCGGTGAAGCGCTGGTTAACGTCGCCACCGGCATCCCGGTGAGCTGGATGGACGCCTTCCTTGGCAATATTCCCGGCTCGATTGGCGAAGTGTCGACGCTGATGATCCTCATCGGCGGCGCGTTCATTATCTTTGCCCGTATCGCCTCCTGGCGCATCGTCGCCGGGGTGATGGTCGGTATGATTGCCACCGCCACGCTGTTTAATTTCATCGGTTCCGATACCAACCCCATGTTCTCGATGCCGTGGTACTGGCATCTGGTGCTCGGCGGTTTCGCCTTCGGCATGATGTTTATGGCGACTGACCCGGTATCGGCTTCCTTTACCGATAAAGGTAAATGGAGCTACGGCCTGCTGATTGGCGTGATGTGCGTGCTGATTCGCGTCGTCAACCCGGCCTATCCGGAAGGGATGATGCTGGCGATTCTGTTCGCCAACCTCTTTGCGCCGCTGTTCGATTACCTGGTGGTGCAGGCCAATATCAAGCGGAGGAAGTCGCGTGGCTGAGAAGAAAAGTAACGATAGCATCGGCAAAACGCTGCTGGTGGTGCTGGTGCTTTGTCTGGTGTGCTCCATTGTGGTTGCTGGTTCCGCCGTGGGCCTCAAGTCGCGTCAGCAGGAACAACGCGCGCTGGATAAACAGCGCAATATCCTGGCCGTCGCCGGCCTGATGCAGCAGGGGATGGATGCTGACGCGGTGGCGGAAACCTTCGCCGCGCGCATTACCCCTCGGCTGGTCAATCTGGCGACCGGCGAACTGCTGGATAAAGACCCGGGCAAATTTAATCAGGCTCAGGCGCTGAAAGATCCGCAGCAGAGTATCGCGCTCGACGTAAGCCAGGATCCGGCCGGGATTAAACGCCGCAGCAACCTGGCGGAAATTTACCTGGTGCGTGACGCGCAGCAGCAGATTCAGGAAGTCGTGCTGCCTATCTATGGCAATGGCCTGTGGTCAATGATGTACGCCTTCGTGGCGCTGGACGTCGATGGGCGTACGGTGAAAGGCATTACTTACTACGATCAGGGCGAAACGCCGGGGTTGGGCGGCGAGGTGGAAAACCCGAACTGGCGTCAGCAGTTTGTCGGTAAGCAGGTGCTGGATGACAACGGCATGCCGTCGTTGAAGGTGGTAAAAGGCGGCGCGCGCGCAGGCGATCTCCACGCGGTTGACGGTTTATCCGGCGCCACGCTGACGTCAAACGGCGTGCAGCATAGCTTTGATTTCTGGATGGGCGAACTGGGCTTTGGTCCGTTCCTGAAAAAGGTTCGTGAGGGAGAGCTGAATAATGGCTGAACAGAGCGATATGAAAGAGGTGAAGCGCGTGCTGGTGGGGCCGCTTATCGCCAATAACCCCATCGCCCTGCAGGTGCTCGGCGTCTGCTCCGCGCTGGCGGTGACCACCAAACTGGAAACCGCCTTCGTGATGACCATTGCGGTGACGCTGGTAACGGCGTTCTCCAGCATGTTTATCTCTATGATTCGCCACCATATTCCCAATAGCGTGCGCATCATCGTGCAGATGGCGATCATCGCCTCGTTGGTTATCGTGGTGGATCAGCTGCTGCGGGCTTTCGCCTATGAGACCTCTAAGCAGCTGTCGGTGTTCGTCGGGCTTATCATCACGAACTGTATCGTGATGGGGCGTGCCGAAGCTTATGCCATGAAATCGCCGCCGCTGGCCAGCTTTATGGATGGTATCGGTAACGGTCTCGGTTACGGCGCGATCCTGATTATCGTCGGTTTCCTGCGCGAGCTTATCGGCAGCGGTAAGCTGTTCGGTATCACCGTACTGGAAACGGTGCAGAACGGCGGCTGGTATCAGCCGAACGGCCTGTTCCTGCTGGCGCCGAGCGCGTTCTTCATTATCGGTTTGCTGATTTGGGCCCTGCGTAGCTGGAAGCCTGAACAGCAGGAAAAGGAGTAACCGATCATGGCTCATTACATTAGCCTGTTTGTCCGCGCGGTGTTCGTTGAGAACATGGCGCTGGCCTTCTTCCTCGGGATGTGTACCTTCCTCGCGGTGTCGAAAAAGGTCTCCACCGCGTTTGGCCTCGGCGTTGCGGTCACGGTGGTGCTGGGTCTTGCCGTACCGATCAACAACCTGGTCTATAACCTGGTGCTGCGCGACGGCGCATTGATGGAAGGCGTAGACCTCAGTTTCCTTAACTTCATTACCTTTATCGGGGTGATTGCGGCGCTGGTGCAAATACTTGAGATGATCCTCGATAAGTACTTCCCGGCACTCTATAACGCGTTAGGGATCTTCCTGCCGCTTATCGCCGTTAACTGCGCCATTTTCGGCGGCGTGTCGTTTATGGTGCAGCGCGATTACAACTTCCCGGAATCGATTGTTTACGGCTTTGGTTCCGGCATCGGCTGGATGCTGGCGATTGTCGCGATGGCGGGAATCCGCGAAAAAATGAAGTACGCCAACGTGCCCGCCGGTCTGCGCGGGTTAGGGATCACCTTTATCACCACCGGACTGATGGCGCTCGGCTTTATGTCATTCTCCGGTGTGCAGCTATAAGGGCGGAAAAGTATGGAAATTATTCTTGGCGTGGTGATGTTCACGCTGATCGTGCTGGTCCTGTCGGGGCTTATCCTGGTGGCGCGCTCGAAGCTGGTGAACGCGGGCGACGTGGTTATTGAAATCAATAACGAAGCGGATAAACATATCCGCACGCCGGCGGGCGACAAACTGCTGAACACGCTCTCCAGCAACGGAATCTTCGTCTCTTCCGCCTGCGGCGGCGGCGGCTCCTGCGGCCAGTGCCGGGTGACCATCAAAGAAGGCGGCGGCGATATTCTGCCGACAGAGCTTTCGCATATCACCAAACGCGAAGCCAAAGAAGGGTGCCGCCTGGCCTGCCAGGTGGCGGTGAAGCAGAATATGAAAATTGAGCTGCCGGAAGAGATTTTCGGCGTGAAAAAATGGGAGTGCGAGGTTATCTCTAATGATAACAAAGCGACCTTCATTAAAGAGCTCAAATTACGGGTGCCGGATGGTGAAGCGGTGCCGTTCCGCGCCGGCGGTTATATTCAGATCGAATGCCCGTCGCATAAAGTGGCCTATGCCGACTTTGATATTCCCGATGAATATCGCTCAGACTGGGACAAGTTCAACCTGTTCCGCTATGTCTCTGAGGTGAAAGAGCCGACCCTGCGCGCCTACTCGATGGCTAACTATCCGGAAGAGGAGGGCATCATTATGCTCAACGTGCGTATCGCCACGCCGCCGCCGAAGGTTCCGGATGCGCCGCCGGGGATAATGTCGTCCTATATCTGGTCGCTGAAGCCTGGCGATAAGGTGACGATTTCCGGGCCGTTTGGCGAGTTCTTTGCCAAAGAGACCGACGCCGAGATGGTGTTTATCGGCGGCGGCGCGGGCATGGCGCCGATGCGTTCGCACATCTTTGACCAGCTTAAGCGCCTGCACAGCACGCGTAAAATCAGCTTCTGGTACGGCGCGCGTTCGCTGCGCGAAATGTTCTATGACGATGAGTTTGAACAGCTGGCGCGCGAAAACCCCAATTTTACCTTCCACGTCGCGCTCTCCGATCCGCTGCCGGAAGATAACTGGACCGGGCATACGGGCTTTATCCATAATGTTCTGTATGAAAACTATCTGCGCGACCATCCGGCGCCGGAAGATTGCGAGTTCTATATGTGCGGGCCGCCGGTGATGAACGCCGCGGTGATTAAAATGCTCAAAGATCTGGGCGTCGAAGATGAGAACATCATGCTCGATGACTTTGGAGGCTGATGATGTGGACGGTATTTGTCGCGACCTTTGTGATTTTTGCGCTGGTGATCCTCGGCATGTCCCTGGGCTACCTGGTGAAGCGTAAGAGTATTCAAGGCAGCTGCGGCGGGATCTCCTCGCTGGGGCTGGAGAAAGTCTGCGACTGTCCGGAGCCGTGCGACGCGCGTAAGAAACGTCTCGCCCGCGAGGCGCAGCGCCAGCAGCAGCGCATTCTCTAATGCGCCGACGGCGCTACGCTTGTGTTTTTCAGGCCGCTTTCGCGGCCTTTTTTATCTTACTGCCAGTTTTTCGCCTGCGCCGGAGAATCCACCATCACGCCGTCGGCGCCTAATTCTTTCGCCGTTCGATAATCTTCCGCGCTATTGATGCCGAAGAAAATGATGTGGGCCTGGCCCTGCGAGCGGAAGCAATCCATCGCCTCTTTATCCCAGGTGAGCGTCGCCGGAGAAACGCCTTCACCAAGGGTAAACTTCTCGACTACCTCCACCTTGCGCTTTAGTTCCAGCCCGTACCACTTATCGCCATCGCGCTGGCTGTCTTGCTGGCACTGGTGGCTGAGCGAAACGTTTGCAAGCCTGGTTCGGGTTTCGCTGCGGCTAACAAAGCGGGGGATCGGTTGCGGCAGAGCGGCGATATAGCGGTCTTCGGTGGAATAAACCCGTACCCGGTCGAGGCTATGGGTATTTTTTAACACCTCCAGCAGGCGTTCGCCCATCACCGCCGGATCGGCATCCGGTGATTTTATATCGATGTAGAAGAAGGTCTGCGGCCACTGCTGCAGCACGCTTTGTAAGGTCGGGATCGTGGCCTGCTTGCCGCGCCACGGATGGCTGTCATCGCCCCATTTCCAGCCGGCATCGACTTTTGCCAGCTCGGCGGCGGTTAAGCTTGAGACCTTGCCCTCGGCGTTGGTCAGGGCGGAGAGATCGCTTGAGCGATAGAGTACCGGTACGCCATCGCGGCTTAGCTGTACCGTGACCCAGATGGCCTGCGCGTGGTTTTCCAGCGCCAGTTTGATGGCCGGTAGGGTGTTTTCCGGCGCATCGCCGGTACCGCCGCGGTGGGCAATCAGCTGCGGATTGGCGAAAACGCTGCCGGTCGCCAGCAGACAGAGTACCGTGAGTATTTTCTTCATGATTGTATCTTCCTGATTCATTATTTAAATGTATGAAAATAAAGGTGATTTGTTTCACTTTTATGTTGTAACAGCTTTTTTGGCGCTTGAATTAAAAAAAGAATAAAATTTGCGTGTAGTTTTGCTATGCTGTATGGGTATACAGTGTTGGGCAAGGCGATGCGTAAAATTATCCATGTCGATATGGACTGCTTCTTCGCAGCGGTGGAAATGCGTGACAACCCGGCGTTGCGCGATATCCCCATTGCAATCGGCGGCAGTCGGGTACAACGTGGCGTGATTAGTACCGCGAACTATCCTGCGCGTAAGTTTGGCGTGCGCAGCGCGATGCCGACGGCGACGGCGCTTAAACTGTGTCCGCACCTCACGCTGCTGCCGGGGCGCTTTGATGCCTACAAAGAAGCCTCGAACCACATCCGCGAAATTTTCTCCCGCTATACCTCGTTAATCGAGCCGCTGTCGCTGGATGAAGCCTACCTTGACGTGAGCGACAGCGTACACTGCCACGGCTCTGCCACGCTGATGGCCCAGGAGATCCGCCAGACCATCGAGCGTGAACTGAATCTCACCGCTTCAGCGGGCGTGGCGCCGGTAAAATTCCTCGCTAAAATTGCCTCAGATATGAACAAGCCGAATGGCCAGTTCGTCATTGCCCCGCATCAGGTGGCGGAGTTTGTGCGCTCTCTGCCGCTGGCGAAAATTCCCGGCGTCGGGAAGGTGTCGGCGGCGAAGCTGGAAAATATGGGGCTGCGTACCTGTGGCGACGTGCAAAACAGCGATCTGGCGATGCTGCTTAAACGTTTTGGTAAGTTTGGCCGTATCCTGTGGGAGCGCAGCCACGGCATTGACGAGCGAGAAATCCATAACGATCGTCAGCGTAAATCGGTCGGCGTCGAGCGCACTCTGGCGGAAGATATTCACGAGTGGTCAGACTGCGAAGCGATTATCGAAAATCTCTATCCCGAGCTGGAACGCCGTCTGGCGAAGGTAAAACCGGATCTACTGATCGCGCGTCAGGGCATTAAACTGAAGTTTAACGATTTCCAGCTCACTACTCAGGAGCACGTCTGGCCGCGATTAAACAAAGAGGATTTAATCGCGACCGCGCGCAACGCCTGGCTTGAGCGTCGGGGCAGTCGCGGCGTGCGGCTGGTGGGGTTACACGTGACGCTGCTCGACCCACAGCTCGAACGACAACTGGTACTTGGACTATAACGATGTTAACGATCAGGGCGTATGTAGAAGAGGATTTTCCGGCGCTGTGCGCCATTTTTTTGCGCGCGGTAAAAGAGACCGCCAGCCGGGATTATTCTCCCGCGCAAATTGCCGCCTGGGCGCAGGTTGATGAATCCCGCTGGCGGCAGAAATTTGCGCATTCGCAAGTGCTGGTGGCGGTTATTGATAATCAGCCGGTTGGATTTATCACTGTCGTTAATGATTATATCGACCTCTTTTTCGTCTCGCCGGATTATACTCGTCGTGGAATCGGTCATGCGCTCATCGGGGCGGTCTGCGCCAGCCTTCCGGGAAAGATATTGTCGGTTGATGCGAGCATAACGGCACGATCCAGTTTTCTTCGCCAGGGATTTCGTGTCGTCGCTGAGCAGCGAGTAGAATCGCGTGGAGAGAGGTTCACCAACTATCGAATGGAAAAACGCGGTTCGGGGAAGGCTGAATAGATACTGTTATCGGTTTGCGACTTTTTTAGCTTGAGAAAAGCCTTTATCTCATAACGCTAAGAGTCTGTTGCGGTCCAGTCGCCGCCAGGGATTTTCCCGGAGACTACCAAACTGCACATTACTGTAGCCCCGGTAAGCGGTAGCGCCACCGGGGATTTTGAGGCGGCGTGGTGAACAAATTAACGGTAGGCCGCCGGTGTATGGCTTACTTCGCCGGAATGGCTTTGAGCAGCTCGGTCAGCAGCGTCCAGTACTGGCCGACGCTCTCGATATGAACCTGCTCATCCGGAGAGTGCGGGCCGGTAATGGTTGGGCCGATGGAGACCATGTCCATGTCCGGATACGGTTTTTTGAACAGACCGCATTCCAGACCAGCATGGATAATCTGGATGTTCGGCGTCTTGTTGAACAGACGCTGATAGGTCTCGCGCACCAGGTGCATAACCGGAGAGTTGGCATCCGGCTGCCAGCCTGGGTAAGCGCCTTTGGCTTCGGTTTTCGCCCCCGCCAGTTTGCCCAGCGAATCCAGCATGCTGACGACGTAGTCTTTACCGCTGTCGATTAGCGAGCGAATCAGGCAGTGGATCTGCACGTTGTCGTCGGTCATGGTGACAACGCCGACGTTCAGCGAGGTTTCAACCACGCCTTTGGCGACGTCGGAGTTGCGGATCACGCCGTTCGGCGTCGCGTTCAGCAGGCGCACGAAACCGTCGCGGGAAGCCTGAGTCAGCGCCGCTTTGTCGTCAGCGACCGCTTCAAGCAGGACGACCAGATTCTTCTCTTTAGCCGCCAGTTCGTTTTTCAGGATATCCTGGTAAGTATTCACCAGCGCTTTCAGCGCATCGGCTTTATCCGCAGCCACGGCGACGGTCGCGTATGCTTCACGCGGGATGGCGTTGCGCAATGTACCGCCGTTGAAATCGACCAGACGCAGATCCAGCTCATCGGCGTGGCCGGCGAGGAAGCGCGACAACAGCTTGTTGGCGTTGCCCAGACCAAGGTGAATGTCACCGCCGGAGTGTCCGCCTTTCAGCCCTTTCAAGGTCAGTTTAAAGCTCTGGAAACCGGCAGGAATCGCTTCGCGAGTCAGCGCCAGGTTAGAGGTGAAATCGATACCGCCGGCGCAACCCATGTAGATTTCGCCTTCTTCTTCCGAATCGGTATTGATCAGGATATCCGCCTGCAGCCAGTTAGCCTGCAGACCGAACGCGCCATCCATGCCGGCTTCTTCGGTCATGGTCAGCAGCACTTCCAGCGGGCCGTGGGCAACGCTATCGTCGGCCAGCACCGCCAGCGCGGAGGCCATACCGATGCCGTTATCCGCGCCCAGGGTGGTGCCGCGCGCTTTAACCCACTCGCCGTCGATGTACGGCTGAATCGGGTCTTTGGTGAAATCGTGGACGGTATCGTTATTTTTCTGCGGCACCATATCGAGGTGCGCCTGCAGAACTACCGGCTTGCGGTTTTCCATACCGGCGGTCGCGCCTTTACGAATCAGAATGTTGCCAACCTGGTCGCGTTCCGCGTGTAAACCTTTCTCTTTTGCCCAACCCATGATGTGCTCGGCGAGCTGTTCTTCGTGATAGGACGGGTGTGGGATGGAGCAAATTTTGGCAAAAATATCCCAAAGCGGTTGCGGGGATAATTGAGACAATTCAGACACGATGAGTCTCCTTACAGTCACCTGCAAAAGTCGTTTACAGGTCGAGGGTTAGCAATAAGATTCACTACAAGCTCGGGCTTGCGCGATGTGGTTGAGAATACCACTTTCCGCGCGCTCTGCTAGTGTAAAGCACGCAAAAAGCGTTGCCGGAGGCGCTTAATACTGGTTTTTAGCGCGTCAGGTCTCTATAATCTCGCGCAACCATTTTCCCCTTCGAACAATATTTAAGCCGTTATACACAGGCTGGGACAATTCACATGAGCGAAAAATACGTCGTCACCTGGGACATGTTGCAGATTCACGCCCGCAAACTGGCAAGCCGTCTGCTGCCGGTTGAACAATGGAAAGGCATCATTGCCGTTAGCCGTGGCGGTCTGGTACCGGGAGCTTTACTGGCGCGTGAACTGGGTATTCGTCATGTTGATACCGTATGTATCTCTAGCTACGATCACGACAACCAGCGCGAACTGAAAGTACTGAAGCGCGCTGAAGGCGATGGCGAAGGTTTCATCGTTATTGATGACCTGGTCGATACCGGCGGCACCGCCGTCGCTATCCGCGAAATGTATCCTAAAGCACACTTTGTCACCATTTTCGCTAAGCCGGCGGGCCGTCCGCTGGTTGATGATTATGTGGTTGATATCCCGCAGGATACCTGGATTGAACAGCCGTGGGATATGGGCGTCGTCTTCGTCCCGCCAATCGCTGGCCGTTAATTCCCGCCAATCGTGAATAATTACCACGCCCGGTTATGCCGGGCGTGGTTTTTTTTACCCTGACGCGGGTTACAATAGCGAAAGCAGCAACATGATGGAGGCGGCACATGTCACAGGCTAACCTTAGCGAAACGTTGTTTAAACCCCGATTCAAATACCCGGAAACCTCAACGCTGGTCCGTCGGTTTTCATCCGGCCAGCATCAGGGCATGCAGACCGCGCTGAGCGGTAATCACGTCGACCACTGGTATCGCTTAATCAATCGCCTGATGTGGATCTGGCGCGGCGTCTCGCCGCAGGAGATATGGGATGTCCAGGCGCGCATCGTGATGAGCGATGCCGAGCGCTCCGACCCGGAGCTCTACGATACGGTGATTGGCTATCGCGGCGGCAACTGGGTGTATGAGTGGACTAAACAAGCGATGATGTGGCAGCAAAAAGCGACTCAGGAAGCCGATCCTTTGCAGAGCGGTCGCCACTGGCTGCACGCCTCCAACCTCTATAGCATCGCCGCCTACCCGCATATCAAGGGCGATGGGCTGGCCGATCAGGCGCAGACGCTGGCCAATCGCGCCTATGAAGAGGCGGCGCAACGTCTGCCGGGCGAGCTGCGGGAACTGGAATTCGCTATCCCCGGCGGCGCCCCGGTGACGGGCTTCCTGCATATGCCGAAAGGCGAAGGCCCGTTTCCGACGGTGCTGATGTGCGGCGGTCTGGATTCGCTGCAAACCGATTATTACAGCCTGTATGAGAAGTATTTTGCCCCGCTGGGGATCGCCATGCTGACGCTGGACATGCCGTCCATCGGTTTCTCAACCAAGTGGACGTTGAGCCAGGACACCAGCATGCTGCATCAGTACGTGCTACAGCATCTGCAGAATGTCCCCTGGGTTGACCATACCCGGGTGGCGGCATTTGGTTTCCGCTTCGGCGCCAATATTGCGGTTCGTCTGGGGTATCTGGAGTCGCAGCGGCTGAAGGCGGTGGCCTGTCTGGGGCCGGTGGTGCACAACCTGCTGGTGGATCCGCAGCTGATGGCGCGGGTGCCGGAGATGTTCCTCGATGTGCTGGCATCGCGTCTTGGCATGCACGATGCTTCCGACGAAGCGCTGCGCGTCGAACTTAACCGTTATTCATTAAAAACTCAGGGCTTGCTCGGCCGCCGTTGCCCTACGCCGATGCTCTCCGGCTACTGGAAAGACGATCCCTTTAGCCCCGAAGAGGAGTCGCGGTTAATCACCTCCTCCTCGGCGGATGGCAAGCTGCTGGAGATACCGTTTAAGCCGGTTTACCGTAATTTCGATCACGCATTGCGTCAGATTGCCCGCTGGATCAACCATAGATTTGGTTAATATATTGCTAAATTTTATTGGTTTGGTAAAACAGTTGCATCACTAAAGGAGATCGCAATGACGTTACCGAGTGGACACCTGAAAAGTAAGCTGATTAAAAAATTCACGGCGCTAGGCCCCTATATCCGTGAAGGGCAGTGTGAAGAGAACCGCTTTTTTTTCGACTGCCTGGCAGTTTGCGTCAACGTTAAACCAGCGCCGGAGAAGCGGGAATTCTGGGGCTGGTGGATGGAAATGGAAGCACAGGAATCTCGTTTCACTTATAGCTACCAGTTCGGCCTGTTCGATAAAGAGGGTGACTGGCAAGCGGTCGACATCGACGATCCCGAGGTTCGTGAAAGACTCGAAAAAACGCTGCGTGAGTTCCACGAGCGCGCTGCGGCGCTGCTGGCAACGTTCAATCTGAAACTCGAACCGGCTGACGATTTCAGCGAACCGGTTCGCCTGCGCGCGTAAACCCGGCTTTTGGCATCCGCTTCCTGCCGTGGGAAGCGGATGACCGCCAACGATGGTACTTGACATCAGGTCAAGGCGCTTCAGCCGTTATTCCTGCACTTCGCGATGAGTTGACAACACCCGGAATGGCTGGCCGACCACTACCTGCCCGGCGGCCAGATCTTTCGTCACCACGGTACCCGCGCCAATTTTGACATTATCACCCAACGTCACCGGGCCGATGACCACCACGTGGGCGCCGAATTCGACGTTATTGCCAATCATCGGGCTTGCACCTTCGCGGCCTTCGCTATCCGTCAGGCTGCCGATGGTGGCTCCCTGACGCAGGATACAGTTTTCACCGATGACGGTACCGCGGTTGAGGACGATGCAGTGTGGATGGTACAGCCTCAACCCGTAGCCGATCCGCGTTTGCCACGGTAGTTCGACGCAAAACAGACACTCGTTAATCAGTTTATTGAGAATAACGAATGGAATGCCGAGCAGCTTGTAAAACGGGTTGCGGCTGCGATACATCGTCGCGAGGCGATAGAGCAGAATCGCGATTTTCGCCTTCATACTGCCGGTATGTTTGATCTCGCGGCGGACCTGGCTGATGGCATTAGGCATGAATTCTCCGTTTACTTAAGGGAAAAGGTGGTCAGTTGATACCAGCCGTCGGCGGTTTTACCCTGGTTGGCCAGCAGCAGCCGCGGCTTGCCCTGGGCATCGGTAATGGCGGTCTGCAACGCGTAATCGCCGGCGGGCAGCGAGGCGGGTAGCGTGAGAGTGACAGTGCTTTGCATCTCCCCCGGCAGCCAGCGGCGCACGTCATCCTGGGTTTTTACCTGGGTAACCGTGGCGCCGGCGGCGTTGACCACGCGCCATTGTACCGGGTAGAACAGGTAGGCCGGGGCGACGCCATCATTACGCCAGGTAACACTGACCGCTAACGGCTTACCAGCCTTAACCGGCGTTTCGAAGGCGAGTTTGTTGACCCGGAAACGGTAGCCGATTCGCAGTAAGGCTTTATCGACAATATCGCGGTATTCCGGCGGAATCGGTCGTGATTTCAGGTTCAGGCTGCTGGCGTGTTGCTGTAGCGCCCAGTCGAAGGTGGCCTGCACCTCTTCACGCGTGTAGTGCTGTACGCTCTGCCATTCGCTCATATAGCCGCAGATCTCAAGGCTGACGGGCGCCCGTTTCCAGCTATCGACAAACCCCGGCGCCGCGGCCTGAGCGGCGGCCAGACGCTGCGGATAATCATCGCGCATATGGCTCCATTCGCTGGAGAAGTTATGCCAGTCGCCCCAGCAGTCCGCCCGCCAGCCCGCGCCGCGGCGGCTGGCCCAGGCCAGCGAATCGCCGCCGCTAATCAGCATGACTTTCGGCGTTTTCGGGAAGCTATCGAAATGCATATCAACATAGCGATTGAGCTGCTCCGGCGTGTACTTCTCCATTAACGGCGGAATCTCGCTAAAGTTGGAGTTGTGCCATTCGCCCCAGGAGCCGACCATGCCGATATCGATAAAGGCCAGTTCCGGGTTGCCGTCATAGCGCTGACCGAGGGCATTCAGCAGTTTCTGCGCATAGGCGATAAAAGTTGGATCGCTGAGATCCGGCACGAAGGTTTTACCGTCGGCGACCCACTGTCCTTTGATCCCTTTGGCGATCAGCCAGTCGGGAATTTTCGATCCCGTTTGCGGCTCGTCGAGCGCCATTACCCGCAGGCCGACGTTCATGGCTGGCTGATGGCTGGCGGCGACGCTAAAAGCATTATCGATCGGCGCGAAATTGTAGATACCTTCCTGTGGTTCCAGCTCGCTCCAGTAGAAGCGATCGTACTCAAAACCAGTATCGGGATACTCGGCGCGGGTCGGTTTTTCACCATAGCCATCATGAAAGCTGGCGACGCCGATGCCCGGATTGGTGAGCAGGCCGTCGAAAGGAGGCGGGGTGATGACCGTGGTTTGCGCGCCAACGGATGCTGACGCCAGCGCGCTGGCCAGTAGCAGGGCGCGAAACAGAGGAGCGCTATGCAGAGATAATATCGCCATACTCAATTCACTTTGTCATGTGGTCATGAAGATTAACAAACCACGTCCAGATACCGACGTGGAAATTTTTAAATACATCAATGCCTAACGCTGATTTCAACATATAGAGGGCCAGTAGGATCGACAGCAGGGCGAACACCACGCCAAGCGTAATCAGCAGCGTCGCGAAGATGCGTCCGAACAGAGTGCTTTCGCGCGAAACTTTGCGCAGATCCCGACCAAAAAGAAATACCACGAAATAGCGGCGATGCAGGAAGGGAAAGCTGTGGCGAAAATCGATGCGATGGCGTGACGCCAGGTTGGCGCGCACCAACGCCTGCTCGATTCCCCGTTTCTGCTCCGCGGTTAATGAGGTTTCAACCTCCTGGTCAAGCGCGGCATAGAAGCGCTCGACCACCAGTTCTGCTGTAGATTTCGGCACGAGTAACCTGCTTACGTTAAGCGCTGATAGACTTGCGCGGTTTGCGCGGCGATTTCCGGCCAGCGGTACTTCGGCATAAACTGGCTGTAATCCGCTTTTTCTCCTGCGACCCATTGTTGCAGTTTCTGCGTCAGAGCCGGAACGTTGCCGACGGGAAAGTAGTCCGCTGGCGGCAGGCCAATTTCAAGGTTGGCCGGAATGTCGCTGACCACCACCGGCAGTGACCACGACATGGCCTCCAGCAGCGCGATCGGCAATCCTTCATGATAAGAGGGCAGCACGAATAGCCCGGCCTGCGAGAACAGCGTATGCAGCGGCGCGCCGCTGATAAAGCCGGTGAGGATGACGTTTGGCGTGGCGGTCGCCTGTTGCTTCAGGCGTTCGCTATATTCATCGGCGTGGTCGGCATCGCCAATGAGCACCAGCGGTACCGAACACCCGGCGGCGGCATAGGCGGCAACGAGATCGTGCAGTCCTTTCTCTTCGACAAAACGGGCCACGGCAACGATATACTGGCCCGGTTTTAGACCGTATTTATCGAGGATCTCCGCCTGCCGATCCGCAGGAGGCAGGTCGGCCTGGCGCACGCCGTTGTAGATAACATGGGCGTTATGGCGGCCATGCTTGTGCTTAATCAGATTATTGATGACCTCGGAAATGACGATCACTTCATTGGCGTATTTCACCGCCCATTTTTCGCCAAGGCGCAGCATCTCTTTGGCCATCCGGCCCCATTTCTGCCGATCGTAATCCGGGCCATGATGGGTAAAGACGACGCGTTTTCCCAGCAGACGCAGCAACGGCACCACCAGGCCGGGGCCGACGGCGTGAACGTGAACCACGTTGGAGCCGTCGAATAAGGTACTGAACGCCGCCAGCGCCGAGTGAATAATAGCCTCGAATTTACGGCTTTTCGGCGCCCACAGACTCTTGAGTTTAACGCCCTGATATTCGCTACGTCGGTAGTTCACATAGGGCGAGCGGGCGATCACGCAGACTTCCGCGCTGCCCTGGCGATAGATTTCCGGGTATAAATACTGGCAGTGAGTTTCGACGCCGCCCTGCACATCGGGGATCCCGCGCGTGCCTAATACCGTGACGTTGATGGTCATTTTTTCTCCCCGACAAGTTGTTCATAAAGCGCCTGCAGCACCTGCATGTGGCGGGCGAGATCGTATTTTTCTTCCAGCCGCTGGCGGGCGTTAATTCCCATATTGCGGGCCAGCTCAGGGTCTGCAGCCAGTTTGTCCATCAGTTGCGCCAGCGCGTCGCTATTGCCGGGTTCAACCAGATAGCCGTCGACGCCGTCACGGATCTGTTCCGGGATACCGCCAATATTGCCGCCGATCACCGGGCGGCCAAAAGCCATGGCTTCGAGCACCGACATGGAGCAGTTTTCATAATATTCAGAGGGGACGACTACCGCGCGGGCCCCGCGAATAAGGTTATTCAGCTCCTCGCCGTGTTTCATATAGCCAAGGAACTGCGGGCCGCTGAAACGCGCGCGCAGGTCTGCGCCCAATGGGCCGTCGCCGACAATCTTAAGCGGCATCGCCTCCCGCATTTTTTGCTGCGCCTGCGCCAGCGTCGGTACGCCTTTTTCCCGGCTCAGACGGCCAATATAAAGAAAATAGTCGCCTGCGGTGTCGCCGGGCATGGTGCTATTGGCATCAATACCGTTGACGATCACTTCAATGCGGGCGTCGGGCAGCTTACGCAGCAGGGTCTGGCGCATAAACTCGCTTGGAGCGATGATACAGTCGAGCATGGCGTAATTTTTGGCGAACTTCTGCCAGTAGGCTTCCAACGATAGCAGCAGACTTTTGAAAGTATCGCCCTGCTGGCAGCGGTGACGAAAAGCGTTGATCACTGACCCGGTCAGACACTCTTCGCAGACATGACCATCGCGCAGCATGGTGTACGAAGGACAGACGATTTTGTAATCGTGGGCGGTGAGTACCGTTTTGCAGCCAAAGCGTTTCGCCACGCCGATAACGGCAGGCGTAAGCTGATGATAGATATTATGAAAATGAACAATATCCGGCCGCTCGCGCAACAAAAGCGTGTTGAGCTTCGCGCAGGCCTCGGCATTATAAATAAAGTCCACCCCGGCTTTGATTTTGCTCATCAGGCCGTGGCTGTCGTGGTAATCGACGTTATGGACGAAAAATTCCTCCCACGGCGATGGTTTATTTTCCGCGTGCAGCATGCTGAAGTCGACCACCTGGTAGCCGGCTTGCAGCATCGCGTCGCGCTCCTGAAAATAAACGGTTTCCGCGCCGCCTTTGATAAAGAAGAATTTGTTAACGAAGAGAATTTTCATTTTCAGTATCAATATGCTGTGGATTCGAGACGGTCACCGCCGGGCGTTTCATCGGATCGCGCACTGAATTAATCACCCCGCGCAGCAGCCCCGCTGAAAATAGCGATAAGTTAATCGCGCTCTGCACGCCATCGCGCAGCGATTTATTTTTAATGGCCTTCAGAGCGATAAACGCCAGCAGCGGCAGCAGGGCAATGGCGATAACCTTGCCATTGAAGGTCAGCAGGCAGATCAGTAAGACCAGAAGATAGAGGGTGAAGAGCAGCTCATTACGTACAATCCGCAGCGCCGCCGGGAAATGGGCTTTACCCCAGCAGTTTCGGAGCAACTCGCCCGGCGCCCACAGAAAGCCGTTCTTCCAACGGTAGGCCAGCATTTTAAAGGTTGGCATGGTGTAAGAAGCGTGGCTAAAGTAGGGTGCCGCCAGGCGATGCAGTTTGTAACCTGCTGCTTGTAAACGAATGCCCAGCTCCGCTTCTTCGTAGCCGTGCAGGTTGAGGTTGGTCAGATAGCCGATTTTCGCGATCGCTTCACGACGATACAGGCCGCCGCCGCCCAGATGATCGGTGTCGCCCTGTGGATAGATCAGATGCAGGCGCTGCTTGCGCGATTTGAACTCATAGTTAGAGGCATCATCCATCTCGACGCTGCCGGCGACTCCCGCGTACTCCGGATGCGTTTCCAGGAATTCGACCGCGGTATCCAGAAAGCCCGGCTCCAGCTCCATATCGCCATCCAGCAGCAGCAGATAATCGCCTTCGCTATACAGCCAGCCCAGCTGGTGGCCGATACCGCAGCAGCGGTCGGCGGCGTTATCCAGACACACCACCATCGCGCCTTTCGCGATAGCCAGTTCGCGGGTGTTATCCGTTGATAAGCTGTCGGCGACGATGATTTGATGCGGGTACGGTTGCAGCTGTTTGCGCACGCTATCGATCGTTTTCTCGATGCCCTGCGCTTCGTTCAGGGTCTTGATGCTGACGGTAATGGATGGCGTTTTATTCATAGTGGGTACCGGAGTTAAGACGGACAGCGCGGTGGATGACAATCAGCGCCCCAAGGGATAGCCATAATAAAAACTGTAGCATGGGAATGATCATCAGGATCTGGCTGTAGGGCAGGCTGAGCAGACAGCCGATAACAAAAACGTAGAACGCCGGCGCCGCGCTAAGGAGTTGCAGATCCTCAAGCTTGAGATCGTGGCGCGAAAAGGTCTCTTTCGGCCGCATGGCGACCAGGATTGAGGCGATGGTGCCAATGAACAGAATGATGCCGATAATCCCCACTTCCCACAGCAGCATGCTTAAGGCGGTGGAATCGAGGATCAGGTGATACCAGGCGCCGATATAGCCCGGCGAGACGGTACTGCCGCTGTTGGTGGCGTTAAGACCGTAACCAAACAGCATGCCGCCAGGACCAAATAGTTCGTTATGCTGCAGCCAGAAGAAGAGGGTGGTAAAACGCCCCAGTTCGCCGCTGGGCATAATGTAGTTAGTATCAAAAATATAGCCCAGTGAATCGATAAACACCGACAGCGCGCTTTTGGTCGGGTCGCCGCCGAAGGCCGAGGAATAGTTGGAGGCCAACACGGTAATGGCGACAAAAATTAATAGCGCCATGCCGGCGGCGATGATCAGCAGCGATCGCAGGCTAACTTTACTCACGCCGCTCACGTAGCCGGGCAGGATCCACAGCAGGGCCAGCAGGAATGGTGACAGCAGAATGACGAATTTTACTTCCCCCACCACGCAGAGGAAGAAACCCAGCGCGATGTGGATCACCAGCGATTTAAATGAGCAGATGCCGTGCTTAAACTCTGACACTTTCATGAGCATGATCAGCAGACAGAACATCCCCATCGCCGCGGTGTTGCCGCCGCCCATCGGGTCGCCGCCGAAAGTGCCGACCACCGAGTCCCATTTCTCATCTTCGCCGCGAAATGCCACCCGTTTAGGCACCACGAAAATCACCTGATAGATAGCGACCGGGATCTGCACATAGTAGATCCAGTAGAAAAGCCGCGTCAGACGGTACAGCTGTGATTCACTAAACATGCCCAACAGCATGCAGAACATCAGCAGCGAGAGCGCCAGCTCGTTTTTAAAGCCGACGATGGCGGTGACGACCCCTGACTGCAGTACCGTTGAGACCAGCCCGAGTACGATAAAGGTCAGATACAGTGCCAGTATTAGCTTTTCCCGCCCGGTGAGCGCCAGCGGCTGCGGGCGGCTCTGCATCAGGAGCAGCACCGCCATCACCAGCACCAGAAAAAATGGCAGCCACAGCACGGCCGCGATACCGGTGAAATACTGGACCGTACCGCAGAACACCAGCGTCATCAGGGCATAGGCTTCGAGATAGCGGCCGGTGTTTAGCTGCATATTTTCTGCTCCTGCAGCGAAAGCGTTTTCGCCCGCTGATTCATTTTGAGCAAAATGAACAAGTAACGCGCGAAGGTCAGGAACGAGAAGGCCAGCAGGGCGATTTCATAACTGACGCCAAAGTACGGCAAGGCGATGAAGGCGATGACGATAATCAGCAACTGCTCAATCTGAATACGCAAAAAGTAGCGCCGGGAGCCGAAGATCAGTTCGATCACCGTCAGCGGGCTGACCGCCAGCGCGGCGAACAGATAAGGCAGCATGTAGCGCGAGGTGGGGATCGAATTCAGCCACTCCTCGCTAAAGCCAAGGCGCATCACCAGTGGATAGAAAATCCAGATCCCAAGGATGCAAACCGCGGCGGCGCCCAGCAGCAGCAGGCGAACTTTTTTATATTCCGGATAGTTAAAGGTGCGGTTACGAAAATCCATCGACCATTTAGAAAAGATGGAGTTGCGCACGGCGTTACCGATAATCATCACCGGCGACAGGCAGAAACGGCTGACCACCGAAAAGTAGCCGGCGACCAGCGGCGAGAACCAGATGTTAATCAGCATCGTCGGCAGGTTATTACTGGCCATCGCCAGTACCTCGGCGCTGCCGACGCGGCTGATATGCTGCCAGTGCTCGCGTAAAAAACGTACATTCGTCGCAATCGAAAAGTGGCGCAACGTTAAGCTTTTGAAGTTAAACAGGCGAATCAGGCAGGCGACCAGCAGCAGCAGGATGCCGACCATCCACGCCAGATAAAACAGCGTTGGGTTGGGCATCACCAGCAGCGCAATAGCGACCACCAGCGACACCGCAATGCGCTGGAAGGTCAGGAAAGGATAGTTACCGCCGCGCAGGGAAAGGTTTTCCGCCACCAGCACCAGCGCATAGCCAAAGGTCAGCAAATAGAGAAACGCAATGTTTAGTTCGAAGATAAGCCCGGTGATGACCGCCCAGGGGAGGGCCATCAGCAGACTCTGCAGTAGGCAGAACACTACGTTTTGCCCAAGCTCGTGATCCTCCTGACGGGGGATTAGCAACTGTGAGGCAAAGGTACAGACCTGCGCGCCGATCAGTACATTGCTGTAGATCATCGCGTAATGGCCGACCTCCGCCATCCCATAGCGATGAGAGATAAGCCAGACCGAAAAGGCGCCGATCAGCTGCGAAAGCACCGATGAACTGGCGATGGATGAAATACTCTTAATCAGATTCATAGGCGCTATTTCGGAGCAATGAGTTCGTGCATCTGGCGCTCAAGCAGGCGTTTACCTTCCTGCGTTTCCAGGTGTTCTTCGCGCACCTGGTTAAGCACGCTCGCCACCCGGCTACTACCCGCGCTCTGCAGACGTTGTTCCGCTTTGCGGATCCGCGGAGCCTGCTCGCCGGCCTTCACCACCAGCAGAGTCATATCGCTTTGTGCCGCCAACAGCAGGCTATCCTGAGCCTGGTTCAGCGCCGGGGCGTCGATGATTAGCGTATCGTAAGTTTGATGCAACGTTGCCAGCAGCGCCGGCAGGCGTTCAGAGGTGAGCAACAGCAGCGAAGAGTCGTTGAGCTTGCCGCGGGGTATAAAGTCCAGTTGATCATCCAGTTTGACGACGGACTGCTCCGGCATGCACTCGCCGTTCAGCAATTGACTGAAGCCCTGTTTATGTTGCGGAAATTTCGCTGATAACCCCTGAGTCGCCAGGTAGTCGAGGTCAATCAGCAGCGTTTTACGCGATTTGCTGGCTGAGCAGGCCAGCAGTTCGGCAATATACGAACTGCCGGAACGGGATTGCACCGAAGTCACCAGGATGGTGGCGGGTTTATCGCGCTGATTGAGCAACGCCAGCCGCAGGCTGTGGATCATATCGGCGTAGAGCACGTTATGGAAAATCTGCTGCGCGTTTTCCAGATGCGCCAGTAGCGGAAATTCGCCGCTGGCCTCGAGGGAGGTTTTCGCTTTGAGCTCGCTGAGGCTATTCACCGTTTTATCCAGTGCGGTACTGACTATCAGGTACATGATATACAGCGCCAGCGCCATCAGGGTAATCATCACGATCAACAGGCCGCGCTGGGGTTTAGATGGACGATCCGGCGGTACGGCGGCGTCGTAAATGACTTCATCCGGTACCGAGAAGGTCTCCGATAATTTCTGTTCGTTAGCGCGCTGGTACAGTGATTTATAAAGCTCTTCGGTTTTATTCAGCGCGGTAGTCATGGTGTTGTACTGGTCGCGCTTGGCGCCGAGCGCCTGGAAATCGGCCTTCTGATCGTTGAGCATCTTTTGGTAGTGCTGCTCATCGTCGAGGGCGATTTGATACTGCTGGCGCAGGCCGTTAAACAGCTCGCCCAATACCTGGCCGAGCTGGGCATTCACCGCCTGCAGCTGCGCCTGGGCCTGCAGATATTTCGGATGCTGCGGGCCGTAGTGTTTGGCCGCTTCGGAAAGATTGCGCCGGGTCTGGATGAGCGCAATGCGTAAATCCTGCACCTGCGGATGGCCGGAGATTTCCGGCAGTGAGATAATCTGCTCTACCGGTTTACCCTGCTGGCGGCGGACCTTGTCCCATACCGTCTGCGCTTTCAGGCGGCGCTGGGTGGCGTCGGCCAGATGGTTAATCACAATCCCCAGCCGCTCGGTCTCATAACCATCCATGCTGCGGAAGGTTAGTAATCCGTTCTGCTTGAGGAAGTTATCGATGTCCGCCTTCTGCTGATCCATTTTGGTTTTCAGGTCGTCCATCATTTTTTCGTTCCAGCCCTGCGCCTGAAGCAAGGTGTTTTGCTTCTGCTGCAGGCTGTAATCGATGAAGGCCTGGGCGACGCCGTTGGCGATATCGGCGGCTTTCTGCGGTGATTTCGCTTCCATCGATACGGCAACCAGTTGGGTGGTGCGCACGCCGGAAATGGTCAGGCTTTTTTGCAGCGCCTGAATAGCATTATTAATACGCGCGGTTTCGTCGAGATTATCGCCGCCGTTAAATTCGCTATCCTGCTCCAGTTTTAATTTACGCACCGCGGCATCGAGCACTACTCGTGACCCCATTAACGCGTACTTGGTCTCGTAGTAATCGCTGCGCGTGGAATCGTAGTTTTCCAGTCGCGGCAGAGGAGAGACGTCCTGCGACTGCGCTTTGAACAGTACGGTAGCGGTCGCCGTGTAGCTGGAAGACATAAAGCGCGTCAGAATAAATGACGCCACGGCGGCGACAATTACCACCGCCAGGCACCAGATAAGCTTGTGCTTAATTTTGTTGAAATAAGGCGTGAAGTCGATAAAGCCTTCTTTCTTTTTCGCGTTTTCGACCAGTGAAATTGCCATATCAGAAGAAACTCATGCCAATAATGATGGTATCTCCTGCCTGCACGGCGGAGTCGGCGGCGACATTTTCCAGCAGCCTTCCGCCGCGGGCCTGTCGAATTTGAATATCATGACGATCGGCGCGGTCGGTGAAACCGCCGGCCAGGGCGATGGCTTTTTCCGCCGTTAAACCCGGCTCCCAGGCATAACCATCCGGTTTTTTCACTTCGCCGAGCAGATAAACTTTGCGGTATTCGGCGATGCTCACCGTGACCATCGGCGCCTGTAGGTAGTTACCGCGCAGTTTATCGGCGATTTCATTACTCACCTGTTCAGGCGTTTTGCCTTTTAACAGCAGCGATCCGATATAGGGGTAATCAATGCTGCCGCTATTATCGATTTTTACCCGCATCGTCAGATCCTGCTCCCCGGAGACCGCAATATTGACTTCATCGCCCTGGTCCAAAAGGTAGACGGCGTCCGGCGGCGTTTTAATGGTCTGCGGCGGCGTTGAACAGCCCGCCAGCAGTAGCGCCAGCAGCGGAAGCATCACCAGTGTCCTGTTTAAAAAGGTCATAGTTGTACCTGCGTCATAAAAATAATGGCCGAATCGTCGTAGCCCAGGGTGCGGTCAACCGCATGCGAGTAGTCCGGGCCAATATAAAAAGTGTCCGTATCTTTATTTGAGTGCATGGTGTTCCATTGCAGCTTCAGCTTAAAGTTAACCGATGGTCGGAAATCATAGTTAAAGGTCAGCGACAGCAGATTAGACTTATCTTTGCGCTTATTACTCTGATGCTTATAGTCTTCAGTGATATATGAATAATCGACCAGAGTTGAGAAACGATCCACCAGCCAGTGATGTTCATAGCCGACGCCGAAATTCGACACCAGGATATAGCCGCCGGAGTCGGTGGGGTCCTTGATGCGCTGGGAGCTGTGTAGGTTAACTTTCATTTGTTCCAGCGGTTTCCAGTCGGCGTTGATATCCCAGTTCAGGCCGTTAAAACCCTGTGAGTCCGGGTTATGGATAAAGTCTTTGTAGAGCCAGGCGACGTTACCGTTAATCTCCGTTTTACCCGACAGGCGATTCTTCATGCCGACCAGTAGATAATACTCATTGCTGTCTTTTAACGGATTCAGCTCGTAGCGGCGCTGGTTGGTGATAAAGCTATAGCGGTAGCGCAGCGTTTTGGCTTTCTGGTCAAACACTTCGGCCACCAGGCTGTTTTCATGCCACTCCTGATCGTGCATGTAATAGTTAAAGTCATCGCTGGCGTCTTTGATGCTGTCGAGGTCGCGAAAGCGCAATTGTTTATGCAGTAGCGCGACTTCAACTTTACCGCGCCCTTCCGGCGCGCCGTAGCTGTAACGCAGCTCGCTGTTAAAGAAGCGGGTGCCGATCGGCTTGTTGATGCCAAACTCTTTAAACTGCTCAGGCAAAAAGCCTTCGGTGGTGTCGCGGCCGCGCTCTTCATGACCCAGCGTCTCATCGAGATCCAGCGACAGCCCGTGCATGCTGCCAAATCGCCACTTGCCGTTAAACATAAAAAAATGGTTGTTGCGATTATCTGCGCTATCGTTGCCATAGTTGCGGTAATCGCCGGAATACATCAACAGGTAGCGGTCTTCATAACGTTCGCCGATAGCTTTGACGACAGGCTTAATATTCTGGTAGCTGGAGCCGATTTTATTTTGGTCGTAACGCTGCCAGGTCACGTTGTCATCGTAACCGATGTCATAACCCAACTGGCTCTCGAAATCGATGCCGGCAACCCCGGTATGCGGTTTTGCCTGCAGGTCTGCGTGTGCATAAGGCACAGACAGCAAACCGGCCAGAACGGCGAACCTAGAACGCATTTTTGCCAACAAAGCCCCGGAAGAAAGTCAAAAAGACGATTTTGAGATCGAGGAACAGCGACCACGACTGGATGTAGGCCAGGTCGTACTGAATTCGCTTCTCCATTTTGTCCAGTGTGTCGGTCTCACCGCGGAAGCCGTTAATCTGCGCCAGTCCGGTGATACCTGGTTTAACCTTATGGCGAATCATGTAGTTCTCCACCAACACGCGATACTGCTCGTTATGCGCCACCGCGTGCGGGCGGGGACCGACGATCGACATCCGCCCCTGTAGCACGTTGAAAAACTGCGGCAGTTCATCCAGTGAGGTTTTACGCAAAAACGCGCCGAATTTGGTGATGCGTGGATCGTTGCGAGTCGCCTGAGTGACCACGGCGCTATTTTCCATGACCCGCATGGTTCTGAATTTCCAGACTTCTATTTGTTTACCGTTGAGGCCATAACGATTCTGTTTAAATAAAATCGGCCCCGGAGAGGTGAGCTTGATACCAATCGCCACAAACAGCATCGCCGGCAGGCTAATTAAGGTAAAGAAAGAACCGAGAATGATATCTTCAATACGCTTGATGATTGCCCCTTCGCCATCAAAAGGCGAAGTGAAGATACTGATAGTTTGCAGATTGCCGAACATGCGCAGCTGGGAAATATGTGAGCTGTAAGAGAACAGGTCCGGTACCAGGAATACATCGACGGTTGTGTCAGAGAATTCATTGAGAAATTGCTTAATGCGCTGCTGTGCAACCATGGGAAGCGCGATATAAATTTCATCAACGTCGCCTGTCTTCGCCAGAGCCAGCAGATCGCGCGAGTTGCCTTTTCTTTCGATACTCATCAGCCGGCTATCTCGCTGGTTGTTGCGGTCTTCAAAATAGCTGATGATGATACCGCGTTGTGAGTACTCTTTTTGTAAAGCCTGCTCGATGGCCAGGCCCGCGGGCGTAATACCGAGAATCGCGACCCGTAACACCGAGTTAAACAGATAATGGGCAGTGATTGCCCGCACCACGAAGACAATGAGAAATATAAATATTGAGCATTTCGCCAGACTGGCGGCCAGCGGAATAAAATTAACGACTGATTGCGCATTAATTAACCACTCGGCGATGACGAAAAATAAGAATGAAACAATACTGCTAAGGCATACGCTTAAAATAAGCGCTGCTGATTTTGTGAAATAGTGCCCTTTAAATTGCCCTGAATACAAATGAAAATACTCATTAATTCTTATAAATACTAATGAATAGATAATTCCAACGAGCGCGGAAGCGGTTGTGGGTTCAGTATAAAAATATTTTAAATAGATAAAAATCAAAACGTTGACGGTGAGGAAGTCCAGTAGTTTTATCAACTTGCTATAACGGGAATGATAAATTTTTATATTGTTATCTGCCATTTTTTGCTCGTTTAAAATGAGTTATTTAAACATCGTTATGCTATTTTTTTAAACTAACTGGAAAGCCTGATAATCATTCACATTTGCAATAAATGGTTATCAATCATCATTGTAGACTATGAGTTGAGTAGTGTCGACCAATCTCAGTTTAAAAATAAAACTGCTTTTTAATGTTCTTTATGAGACTTATTTAAGCGGTATAGAGGGGGATTAATACCGAAGTATTATTTGTTGATGAGCGTAAACGCAGAGAGGAATGCAAGGGACAGGGTTAATTGCAAGTGAAACAATCGGCGGCTGGAGAGTGAGAATTCTTAGCCCCCGGCCAACTCAAGATGCTGAGTCGCCGGGGCTCTGAAGGGGACCCGACTTTACTTGTACAGTTCCGCGCTCATCGTCACCTTATTCCCCATATGGGCGCTGGTGATTTTATAATCAGTCGCATTCAGCTCTTTCGCTTTTTTGGCAATCACCGCTTCAGCGGAGTCAAGCGTATTACCGGTTGCAGTCACGCTATGCGCGGAAGCGGTAAAGGCAAAAAGTGAAAGTGCGGCTGCGGAAAAAATAGTCGATACGGTTTTCATGTTCATAATCCTGTTAAGTTGTTTCGTTAACGTTGCCCGTTGCAACGTGATGGCGTAAAGGATATGTCCCGCCCGTTGTCTGAAAAAGAGGGCAACGGGCAATAGACTTTTCTTCTTTTGTTCATAAAAGGAATGGCCAGGCCATTCCTGGCAACAATCAGGCGCTAAAGTTATTTTTCAACGCCTGCAGGCCGTCGCGATAAATACCGCTAAACAGCGCTTCGGCATCCGCGTCGCTGACGTTAACCGGCGTGAAGCTGCCGGACCACTCAACGCGGGTGATATTGCTATCGGCAGTTGCCACTACCGCGATAGTGGAGAGGTAATCCACGACCGGGAACGGCGCCTGGATGATCGAGTAGCTATAGCTGCGCTGGCGGTTATCAAACGCTTCCAGACGTTCAATGACCGTGCCACCATCGGATGTGGTCAGCGTACGCACGCGTCCCCCTTCGCTCACCACGCTTTTCGGGATGAACGGCAGCCAGTCGGGCAGCGAGTCAAAGCCGCCCATCAGTTGCCAAACCTGGCCGACAGAAGCCGGGATTTCGATAGATACAGTGGTAGTAGCCATTTTATTTCTCTCTTTATTTCAGATAATTAGAATTACATTGCCAGGGTGTCGACGACGCCGCCATCGACGCGCAGCGCCGCGCCAGTGGTGGCCGACGAGAGCGGCGAGGCGAGATATACCGCCAGGTTCGCCACTTCGTCGACGTCCGCCGCCCGCTGGATAATCGAGCTTGGGCGCGCGGTCTTCACAAATTCATCAGCCTGCTCACGCGGGCTGCGGCCAGATTGCGTAGCGGCCTCCGCCAGCATCTCCTGCAAACCTTCAGTGAAGGTGGGGCCAGGTAGAATGGCGTTAACGGTGACGCCGGTACCGGCGAGCCGTTTCGCCAGTCCGTGGGAGACCGCGAGGTTGGCGCTTTTGGTCACGCCGTAATTGATCATGTCGGCAGGAATCGCGACGCCGGATTCCGAGGAGACGAAAATAATGCGTCCCCAGCCGTTATCGATCATCCCCTGCGCGTAGTGGCGCGACAGGCGCACGCCGGAAAGCACGTTGACGTTATAAAAGTGCAGCCACTCGCTATCCGGCACGCTAAAGAAATCTTTATCGTTAAAGATGCCGAGGTTGTTAACCACCACATCAGCATGCGGCTCGGCGGCGAGTAGCGCGCTGACGCCTTCTTCAGTGCTGAGGTCGGCGACCACCCCGCGCAGCTGCGCATCGGGGTATTCGGCATTAATCGCCGCTATGGCGGTATCAACACCGCGCCGTTGACGGCCGACGATGACCACGGTCGCGCCCGCCCTGGCAAGGCCTTTAGCGATGCCCAGTCCGATGCCGGAAGTGGAGCCGCTCACCACGGCGACTTTATGGGTTAGATCCAGTTTCATGTTGTCTCTCTTGTTTTAAGAGGGGACCTGCGGCCCCGCTAAAATTAACGAATCGGCAGCGGCGCGTTATCAGCCACCAGATTCTGGCTGCGCATCTCATCCCAGAAAGCGGCTGGGATGGTCGCTTTCAGCGCGGCCAGATCTTCCGCCATACGGCCCGGACGGCTGGAGCCTGGGATTACGGCGGCCACCGCCGGATGAGCCAGGGCAAACTGCAGCGCAGCGGCTTTCACATCCACCTGATGACGGGCGGCAATGGCCTTGATCTGCGCCACCTGCTGGTGGATCGCCGCAGAGGCTTTCTGGTATTCGAAGTGTTCACCGCCGGCGAGAACGCCCGAGCTGTAAGGGCCGCCGACGACAATATCGACATTCTGTTCCAGCGCTTCCGGCATCAGGCGCTGCAGGGCGCGTTTGTGGTCCAGCAGCGAGTAGCGGCCAGCCAGCAGGAACGCATCAGGCTTCGGCTCGTCGAGCGCTAAGGTCAATTCGCAAGGTTCGACGCGGTTCACGCCCAGCCCCCATGCCTTTATTACGCCTTCTTCACGCAGGCGGGTCAGCGCGCGGAAGGCGCCGGTACGGGCGATGTTGAACTGCTCCAGCCAGCTGTCGCCGTAGAAATCTTGCGCCGGATCGTGGATCCATACGATGTCGAGATGGTCGGTTTTCAGCCGTTTTAAACTGTCTTCAATAGAACGCAGGGTGGCGTCGGCCGAGTAGTCGTTGAGGATTTTGTTCTTCAGGCCGTATTCGAAAAGACCGCCTTTCTCACCAAAATCACGCGTCGCCGGGTCTTCCATTTCATCAAGCATGATGCGGCCGACTTTGCTGCTCAGAACGAACTGGTCGCGAGGGTATTGCGAGAGCGCTTCGCCCATCCGGATTTCAGAAAGACCGGACCCGTACAGCGGTGCGGTATCGAAGTAACGAACGCCCAGATCCCAGGCGGCGGCGACGGTGGCGTGCGCCTCGTCTTCCGGGATGTTACGGAACATGTTACCCAGCGGCGCGCCGCCTAAACCAATTTTGCCTGGCAGAATATGTTTGATGCTCATCTAAGATGTCCTCGATATTGGGTTCCCGTCTGGGAAGGGGTCTGTGCGGGCGATTTGTGCTGTCGCCCTGTGACGGAGATCACAATACCTTGCGGTGTTATGACTTGATAGGACATAATTCGTCTGACTTAAGTCCTTTGAGGTCTCACATGATTGATTTACGCCAGTTGAAGTACTTTGTGGTGGTAGCGGAAGAGGAGCATGTTGGCCGTGCCGCCGAACGCTTACATATTTCACAGTCGCCGCTCAGCCGCCAGATAGCCCAGCTGGAGGAGCGCCTTGGACTGATGCTGTTTGAACGTAACCAGCAGCGTATTCGCCTGACGGCGGACGGGCAGACGTTTCTGGCCGAAACGCGCTCGTTGCTGACCCACGCCAACCGTCTCGAATCATTAGGTAAACGGCTGGGGCGCGGCGAAGATGGCGGGTTGTGTATCGGTTATATCGAAAACGCCATGCACTCGGGCGTGCTTTCTACCGCGCTGCGCACCCTGCGAACGTCGCGCCCGGACGTGCATATTGCGCTGTATAGCCAGCCGCCCGCCACGCAGATTGAGGGCCTGCGCCAGCGCAGCCTGGACTTCTCGCTGGTGGACATGCCGCCTTCGGCGGGCGAACAGGATCTGGAGTATACCCAGGTGCTTGATGACCGGATGCTGCTGGCTTTGCCGCAGAATCATCCGCTGGCCGCGGCGGAAAACTTGCAGCCAGCGCAGCTGGCCGATCAGCAGTGGATCGCGGTTATCCATAACGACGATGCCCATTCGCGCGATGATTTCGTCGCCGCCTGCGTGCGTGCGGGCTTTAATCCGGATATTCGTCTGGAAGCCGGAGAGCCATTAACGGCCCTGGGGCTGGTGGCGGCGGGACTGGGCGTGGCGCTGATCCAGCACAGCCTGCGGCATAACGCCCCTGAGGGGGTCGTGCTGCGGGAACTTCCATGGATGAGCTATTCGACCCAGCTGTGGGCGGTATGGCACAAAGCCAACCAGCGCCCGCTGGTGATGCACTTTCGCGAGGTGCTACGCGGCGAGAATAATTAGGAATATTCCTGGAATAGGGCGCGGCGGCAAGAAAATCCGCCGCGATCCCTGCCTGCGCAGGAAAATCATGTTACCGTCAAATATTGACCCTAAAATTATAAGACCTTCATGAAATTTCTATTATCTATCAGTTTATTAAGCTTCTTTCTTTCTCCGGCTTTCGCCGGCACAGCGGTAAAATTGTCCTGCTCTTTACGCAAAAATGTGACCATCTCGCGTTTCCATTACCAGCTATCGACCATGAAGTGGGGCGACCATTTCCAGGTGGCTTCCGGCATGCGTCAGGCGCAGACCAAAAATCATATTCCCTATCGGGTAACCAGCTTTCGCAACGGCGACGATCTGGTCTTTTTCCCGGACAGTCAGGAGTACTTTTTCTTCTACTCGGGAATGGCGACGCCGGACCGTTGCGTGGTGGAGGAACACTACGAGTATCCGGTCACACAACTGCCGTATTATAAAAAGCCCGCTGCCTGAATCAGGATTGCTGCGACAGCAGTTTGCCGGCCATCGCCTGTTGGATAATCGGGATGGGGGTAAGTAAGTGCTCGCGCATGAGCGCGCTGGCTAGCTCGGCATCTCGCGCCAGAATGGCTTCCAGCAGCGTCTGGTGCTGGACATGTTTATCTTCCAGCATTTCTACCGACAGCACCGTGGTGCGCAGCCAGATGAAGCGGTAGCGCGCCGCCAGATCGAACAGCCGTTCGCGCATCTGCAGTAAATACTGCGAACCACAGCCGGCGACAATGGCGGTATGAAACGCCTGATGGCGCTGATCCCATTCATCGAGTAAGCGCTCACTTGCTTCGCTGGATTCCAGCTTATTAAGCAGATGCGCGCGGGCCAGCAGCTCGGCTTCCCACTCATCGCCGCCGCGCTCAATGGCGAGGCGCACCAGCATGGCTTCCATATTGGCGCGGGCATCGAAAATATCGAGGAGTTCCGCCTCGGACATCGAGGCGACGCGATAGCCTTTTTGATTGACCACCGTCACCAGCCGCTCGGCCACCAGCTGCGAGAGCGCTTCCCGCAGCGGCCCGACGCCAAGCTCATAGCGCGACGTCAGCAGGCTCATACGCAGTTTTTCATCAGGCTGATAAACGCCGCGGATGATGTCGTTCTTCAACCAGCGGTATCCATCAATGGCCGTCGCTTGGGGAATGGCGGTCATAGTCTTGCTCCTGAATACATTTCCCGGCCTGCGCCGGGAACAGGGTTAACGCGTATTTTGTAGCGGCAGTTTTTGCCACAATAGCAGCTTTTTCCAGCGCGACATAATCGGCACCGTACAGATGATAGCGATCGCCAGCGCGCCGGTGGAAATGACCTCCAGCTGCTGCGCCGGACGGAACAGCATCACCACCAGTACGAAGGTGATAAAGGCGATAACCAGCCAGGTGAGCCACGGATAGAGCCACATCTTAAGGCGAATTTCACCGCCTTTCGCCAGCAGGATTTTGCGCATACGCAACTGAGATACGGCAATGACCAGATAGACCAGCAGGGCGATGGCGCCGGAGCTATCGATGAGGAATTTAAATACCTTCGCCGGGGCATAGTAGTTCACCACTACGGTTAAGAAGGCCGCGCCGGTGGAGAGCAGCACCGCCACATACGGCGTTTTACTGCGGTTGGTTTTGCCCATTATGGCTGGCGCATCGCCGCGGCGGCTCAGGGAATAGAGCATTCGCGAAGCGGTATACAGCGCCGAGTTCAGGCAGCTGGTCACCGACAGCAGGATCACGCCGTCCATAATCAGTTTGGCGTAGGGGATATGCAGTAACTCCAGTACCGAACGGTATGAACCGACGTTCTTCAGCCCCGGCATGTTCCACGGAATCAACGAGACGACCACGAAAATGGAGCACAGATAGAAGATAGAGATGCGCCAGATTACGGAATTTGTGGCGCGAACGATATGTTTATCCGGGGTATCCGATTCGGCGGCGGCAATGGTGACGATCTCCGCGCCCATAAATGAGAACATGGTAATAAGCATCGCGCTGAGCACCGCGCCGAAGCCGTTAGGCATAAAGCCGCCGTGATCCCACAGGCGCGAAATCCCGCTCACTTCGGCATACGGATAGAAGCCGGTGATGGCCACCGCGCCCAGCACGATAAAGGCCAGAATGGCGATAACTTTGCAGATAGCCAGCCAGAACTCGAATTCGCCGTAGTTTTTGACGCTCAGCAGATTACTGCCGGTGAGGGCAAGGGTGATGACCAGCGAGAATAGCCATACCGGTACGCCGGGGATCCACGAGTTGAGAATGATGGCGGCGATATTGGCTTCCAGGGGAATCACCAGGACCCAGAACCACCAGTATAGCCAGCCGATGGTATAACCCGCCCAGCGGCCGATCGCTTTGTCGGCGTAGGTCGAAAAGGAGCCCGTATCCGGGGTGGCGACGGCCATTTCGGCCAGCATACGCATAATCATCACCACCAATAACCCGGCGAACAGGTAGGAGAGCAGCACCGCCGGGCCCGCTTCGGCAATGGCGACGCTGGAACCGACAAATAAACTTGCGCCGATAACGCCGGCAATAGATAACATGGTGACGTGGCGTGATTTCAGCCCGCCCCCTAAATCATGTGATTGCGACAGTTGCCCCATCATTAACCCCTTTTATTGTTTTTTGGCACCGTTTGCCGGATGGCGATTGCGCCCAATCCGACCGACAGGCAACCGGACGGGGCGCGTGAGCGTCGCCATCCGGTGCAGGAGTGTTAGCCTTGTTTAGCTTCGTTAAAACAGTCGGCGATAATCTTCAGTCCCTGCGCGATCTGCGCATCTTCGATAGTCAGCGGCACCAGAATACGCAGCACGTTGTAGTACGGCCCGCAGGAGAGCAGGATCAGGCCTTTATCCCGCGCGCGGGCGACGATATCCGCCGTCAGTTTGGCGTTGGGTTTGCTGTGATCGCCCTCTTCAAAGAGTTCAATGGCGATCATCGCCCCCAGGCCGCGGACGTCGCCGATTTCGCGATGTGTTTCGGCGATATTGAGCAGGCCTTTACGCAGCTTGTCGCCGAGCTGATTGGCTTTTTCCAACAGGTTTTCCTGTTCGAAAACCTTGAGTACCGCCAGCGCGGCGGCGCAGGCAATCGGGTTGCCGGCATAGGTGCCGCCCAATCCGCCCGGCGCGATGGCGTCCATGACTTCCGCCCGTCCGGTGACGCCCGCCAGCGGGAAACCGCCGGCGATGGATTTGGCAAAGGTGGTGATATCCGGCGCCACGCCCATCTGCTCCATCGCGAATAGCGTGCCGGTACGGCCCGCGCCGCTCTGGACTTCATCGGCGATCAGCATGATGCCGTGCTCGTCACACAGCGCGCGCAGGCGCTGCATAAAGGCCGGGGAGGCGGCGTAGAAACCGCCTTCGCCCTGGACGGGTTCGATGACGATAGCGGCGATATCTTCCGGCGCGGCGTCATTTTTGAAGATGCGATGGATGCTGGCGATCGCGTCATCATCGCTGATACCGTGCAGCGCGCACGGGTAGAGCGCGCGATAAACGTGGCCCGGCATTAACCCCATGCCCGCGGAGTAAGGGTTCACTTTACCGGTTAACGACAGGGTGTAATGGGTACGGCCATGATAGGCGCCGGTAAAGGCGATAGTGCCGCTACGCCCGGTCGCCGCGCGGGCGATTTTGACCGCGTTTTCCACCGCTTCCGAACCGGTGGTCACCAGCAGGGTTTTCTTGGCGAAATCGCCGGGCACTTTCTGGTTCATCATTTCGCAAAGCTGCAGGTAGGGCTCGTAGGCCAGTACCTGGAAGCAGGTGTGGGTCAGCTTCTTCAGCTGGCCTTCCACCGCGGCGATCACCTCAGGGTGCAGGTGGCCGGTGTTCAGCACCGCGATACCGCCGGCGAAATCGAGATATTCACGGCCTTCAACGTCCCATACCCGGCAGTTCTCCGCACGGTCGGCAAAGATAGGGTGAATTTGTCCGACGCCGCGCGGCACCGCGTCGCTACGGCGCTGCATTAACGCTTTATTGCTGGTCATGTCCTGCTCTCCTGTTAAAGGCCGATACACATATATTTGATTTCTAAATAATCTTCGATGCCGTACTTCGAACCTTCGCGGCCCAGACCGGAGGCTTTAATACCGCCGAACGGCGCGACTTCGTTGGAGATAATGCCGGTATTGATGCCAACGATGCCGTACTCCAGCGCTTCGCCGACGCGGAAGACGCGGCTCAGGTCGCGGGCGTAGAAATAGGCGGCGAGGCCGAATTCGGTATCGTTGGCCTGGGCAATGACATCGGCTTCATCTTTAAAGCGGAACAGCGGCGCCAGCGGGCCGAAGGTCTCTTCTTTCGCCACTTTGGCGCTGCTCGGGACGTTGACCAGGATGGTGGGCTGGAAGAAGTTGCCGCCCAGCGCGTGTGGTTTGCCGCCGGTGACGATGCGCGCGCCTTTCGCAAGGGCGTCGGCAATATGTTCTTCGACCTTAGCTACCGCTTTATCATCGATCAGCGGGCCGGTGGTGACCCCGTCCTGCAGGCCGTCGCCGATACGCAGCTTTTCCACCGCCTGCTGCAGTTTCTCTGCAAAACGGTCATAGACGCCGTCCTGTACATACAGACGGTTGGCGCAGACGCAGGTCTGCCCGGCGTTGCGGAACTTCGACGCCAGCGCCCCTTCGACGGCTTTATCAAGGTCGGCGTCGTCAAAGACGATAAACGGCGCGTTGCCGCCGAGTTCTAACGACACTTTTTTGATGTCTTTCGCACACTGTTCCATCAGCTGGCGGCCAATTTCGGTTGAGCCGGTGAAGGAGAGCTTGCGTACCAGCGGGTTGCTGGTCAGTTCGTTGCCGACGGCCCCGGCAGAGCCGGTAACCACGTTAAATACCCCGGCGGGAATACCGGCGCGATTCGCCAGTTCGGCCAGCGCCAGCGCGGAAAACGGCGTCTGGCTCGCCGGTTTCAGAACCATAGTGCAGCCGGCGGCCAGCGCCGGGCCCGCTTTACGGGTGATCATCGCAGCCGGGAAGTTCCACGGGGTGATGGCGGCGGTAACGCCGATGGGCTGCTTGATGACGATCAGGCGCTTGTCGGCCTGATGGCCGGGAATGGTATCGCCGTAAATGCGCTTACCTTCTTCGGCGAACCACTCAATAAAGGAGGCGGCGTAGCTGATTTCGCCTTTGGCTTCCGCCAGCGGTTTCCCCTGTTCGAGGGTCATCAGACGGGCGAGATCGTCCTGGTTCTCCATCATCAGATCGAACCAGCGGCGCAGAAGCGTGGCGCGCTCTTTGGCGGTCAGGGCACGCCAGGCTGGCAGGGCGCGGTTGGCGGCTTCAATCGCTTCGCGGGTTTCGTCGGCGCCCATTTTCGGCACGCTACCCAGCTGCTGGCCGTTGGCGGGGTTGGTCACCGCAATCACGTCGCCGTTTTGCGCATCGCGCCACTGGCCATCAATTAGCGCCTGCTGGCGAAACAGAGTTGCATCTTTAAGTTGCATAATCGCTTCCTGTCTTAAGGGGTTAACGAGTAAAAGCGGCGTGTAGTGTCTCCACGCTACGTGCCGCACGCAGCGTGCGTCCGGGATTGCTCTGGCTTGCCAGCAGGGTTTGCACCTTGCTGACGATGTGCGCGCCGATCGGGATAGCCGACGTGGCCGCCGGCGACGGCGCGTTACAGGTGTGGATGGAACGCGCGGTAGTAACAAAAAGGAAATCGTCGATCAGCTTGCCCTGCGGCGATACCGCCTGTGCCCGCACGCCGGCAGGCCACGGGCGCAAATCGCTTAATGTCAGGCTCGGGCAGTATTTCTGCACCAGCCGCAGATAGCCGCTTCTGCACAGCGAATTCTTCATTTCGCCAAGCCCGGAGCGCAGGTTGTTTTGCAGTACCCGGCGAATGCCGGGCGAGGTCAGGATCTCAAGGGTATCGGTCAGCGAGATATCGCGCTTGCGATAGCCTTCGCGCTTCAGCGCCAGCACCGCGTTAGGGCCGACGGTGACGCTACCGTCGATCATGCGGGTCAGGTGGACGCCGAGGAACGGCATTGCCGGATCGGGGATCGGATAGATCAGATGATTAACGATCTGGTTGTGCTGCGGCGCCAGTTGGAAATATTCGCCGCGGAACGGGCAGATGATAAAGCCGGGATCGACGCCGATCATTTTCACCAGCCGGTCGGCCATCAGCCCGGAGCAGGTGATCAGCGTCGATGCCTCATATTCGCCGCCCTGGCGGGTGTGGACGACCACGCCGCTGGCGTGCTCTTTCAGGGCGCTAACTTCGGCATCGTAAACGATCGTTCCGCCTTTGGATTCGAAGATCTTCGCCATTGCCGCCGCTACTTCACGATAGCTGACAATGCCGCTCGAAGGAACGAAGATCCCGCCCAGTCCGCTGATGTTCGGCTCGCGTTCGCGCAGCTCGCTCGCGCTCAGCCATTCGCGTTGCAGGCCGTTAGCGGCGGTGCGATCCCACAGCGCGCGCATCCGCTCCATCTCCAGCGGCGAGGTGGCAACCAGCATCTTGCCGCAGACGTCGTAGCGAATCGCATTCTGCTCGCAAAAGGCTTTAGTGGCGCGGTTGCCGGCGAGGCAAAACTGCGCCTTGAGGCTGCCGGGAGTATAGTAAACGCCGGCGTGGATCACTCCGCTGTTGTGACCGGTCTGATGGCAGGCCGGACCGGACTCTTTTTCCAGCAGGGCAATGCGGGCATCCGGGTAAATCTCAATTAACTGCATGGCGGTCGACATGCCGATAATGCCGCCGCCGATAATCACGAAATCATACATCCGCTCAATTCCTTCGCCTGAGAATCTTTATTGATGAGTCTGGTAATGATTCGTGGAATACGCAAAGTAGCCGCGCTGGCGCATCAGTTCGCGACGTAAATCCGGATGCGGTGTAAAGCGGTCGCGACCGTGCAGCCAGAACAGGTTGTTTATCAACAGGAATTTCCCCACCGGCACCGGTACGGAAAGAATGTTTTTACTGGTTTCCAGCGCATCGGAGAGGCGGCTCAGCCAGGTGCCTTCTTCGAAATCTTTCGGCTGCACAAACTGGTCGATATAGCGCATTACCGGGCGGCCCTGCTGGTCGACGTCGAAAACCGGATGATAGACATCTTTGCTGACGTTTTTGCTCGGCGGCGCTGCCCAGCGCATAGGACGGCGGGCCAGCGGATCGCGGAAGAATTCGTCGAGATGTTCCCAGTCATCCAGATGCAGCAGCAGTGAATTGCCGCCCTGCATGTTCTGTTCATCGATCTTCATCATCAGCACGTAGTCGGTAATTTCTTCGACATAGGTACCGTCATTGTGCAGCTCCATCACGCGGTGCGGCTGACGCAGATAGCTGTCTGAGTTATCGACGTTTTTCACCACGAAGCGGGCGTAATACTGGCCGCTCATGGCATCAAAGTTGGAGCGTCCGATCAAATGCGCCACGGCGGTCGCCAGTTTGACCATCTCATCGGCCTGAGCGACGTTGTCAATGCCGATACCGTTGATCAGCAGCGCGCCCTCCGCGCGATTGAGCAGCGTCTTGATCAGCAGCGGCTGCAGCTGGTTGCCGCACAGATCGTCGAGGATCTTGCCGACCTGAAAGCGCAAGAAGGATTTATATTCCAGCGCCTGCACCGGCCACTGCGCGACCTGTTGAAGAAATTGCGCGGTCGTTTCGGCGGTGAACGTTAGCTCCAGCAGACGCGGCGATTGTGCGGACGGAGCGAAGGAAAAACCGGTGTAGCTGTGGGCCAAATCATCAGCATGAGGTTTTACGGCGGTCAGTGCATTCATCAGAATCATTCCTCGGGTAGAGTCAGAGAGTCGGGGTGATGCTCATTTCGTAGCCATAAATTAAAAATATCTACATTTTTGAAAAATGCGTATGAAATAGCCATATTGTTTAATTTTTGTGATCACTAGCAACAATAAGTTAACAATATGAGTGGCGAGGACAGACGAGGTGGGAAAGGAAAAATGCCAGAAAATTAATAAGTTGAAGAGAGGACGGACAGCCCGGATAGCGGGGGAGTGGATATCCGGGGAAAAGCGGGGTTATTTCTCGACGCTGGCCACCAGGGCTTCAATGGTTTGTTCCCGCCAGAGAAGCCCCTGCAGGGCAAACCACGGCATGTTTTCCAGCCACTGAAGATGGGCTTCGGTTTCAATACCTTCGACGATCACCTGATACTGATTCGCCTGAAAATAGTGCAGCAGCGAGTCCATCAGTTGCTGGCCGTTTTTCTTTTCCAGCAGGCTCCATAACAGGTTCTTGTCGGTCTTGATAAAACGAAAGGGTTGCGCCGTCAGGGCGGCGAACCCGGCGTAACCGGCGCCAAAATCATCCAGCCAGAAGGAGTATTTGTCCGTCAGGGCATCGATGGTCGGGGTGCGTTTCACCAGCGTGTTGGAAAATTCATTAACCTCAAAATGCAGGCAGCCGATGGTTTTCACACACTCGGCAATAAAATCATCATGCAGCATATGCAACGTCGACTCGTCGACGTTGAGCGTGACCATGACGTCGTTCTGGCGGAACCACTGCTGATGCTGCCTGACCAGCTCAATTTGTTCGAGCAGGATGCGGGCGCGCAGTGATTCCGATGCCTCACTGAAAAACCGTTCTATATCTTGCGGACTAGCAGGCTCGTGATGAGCAAACCGGGTCAAACATTCTACCGCGATCATTTTGCCTTCGCGGTTGAACATCGGCTGAAATACATAGCGTAACCCGGTCGGTTCGGTGTTGGTCAGCGGCATTTTGCTTCACTATTTAAAGGTAACGTCGATATTGGCCGTCGCATTAAAGGTGCCGATTTTGGGCTTAACGCTTAGCCATTTCAGGCTGGCCAGGAAGTTGCTTTCTACCACGCTGCCGTTAATCATGCCCAACTGCGTCGGGGTATTCATGGAAAGCCAGGTCGTCGGCGCATCGGCGCGCGAGAGCAGGATGCCAAAACCGCTATCGTTAGATGGCAGAATGGTGTTGGTGTCCTGAGTCGGCTGCTGGGTACTGAAGCTGGCCATTAAGGTCTGACCCTGGCAATCCTGGCCGGCGCCGGTCAGGTCGGCGCGGACGCTGAACGGAACTTGTTTCTCAATGGCGCCGACGACGGCATTGCGCGCCGGGATGCTGCCGAAGTTGACCGTTGAACCATTGTTCGCCGAGACGGTGATTTTCGGGTTGCAGGCGATAAAGCGAATATTACCAAGCCCGGTGACCCACGCGCGGAAGTTACTATTCGGGCGGCTGTTGAGGCCGCCAACACCGTCAACCTGGAAGATAGCGTAGCGGTTGGTGTCGTTAATCACGCCGTTTGACGGCGGCGGATTACCGGTGGCTTTAATATAAACCGAGTAGGTCACCGTGACGGTCTGCGGGGTCGCCGGAGACTGGCATGCACCGCCGGGACGGTTGCGGCGGCAGAGCGTACCTGGCCCGATATCCGTTTTCTGACCTTTTACCGGTTTAATATCGGTGCTGAGATAGGTAACGCCGACTTCCAGCGAGTTGTGGATATTCTGCATCCGGGTTTCCGGATCCCAGTACAGATACGCATCTTCACCATTGGGCATGTGATCCGTATCGGTACAGGTAAAGGTGGAGGTAAACGTCGGCGAACGCCACAGCAGGGTACCCGGCTTAAGGTTAGCGGTCGAAACGTTAATCTGATCGGTGAGCGCGATGGTTTGCGATACTTCGGTACCGTTCTTCTTACAGCTCAGCGCGAAGCTGCTGGTGGAGAACAGCGCGCTTGAGAGTACCAGCAGCGTCAGCCCGGTGCGGGGTAAGAGGTTAAACTTCGACATAACTAATTGTCCTTTCATGTTATTTACAGGTCAGGGAGACGACCTGATAACCACCGGGTTGATCGGCTTGAATAGCAGGTAACTCTGGCACCGTCAGGCTGCAGGAGGCGTCGGCATCGTCGCCCCATTTCATCTGCAGGCGGTCGCCGCTCTGAACGCCGGAAACGTAGGCTTCGCCGCGGGTACCGACCACGCCGACATGTTCGCCGTTCTGGCCGAAGATATTGGCGCCAATCACCGGCACGCTGCCGTCCGCCAGTTTGGCGTGGATAAGCAGGCTCTGGCCGAGATGCGTTTCAAAGGTCACGCGGCCGATGGCGCGCTCGGTCGGCACGATATCTTTCGCCGCCAGCGGAATTTCCAGGCCGTTGCCGATATCCGAAGTACGCAGCGCGACGCGGTTGTGGCGATACGGCATCGCAGAAGTGAGCACCGCGTAGCCGAAGCGGTCAATCGCGACCCCTGGCTGGTTTTCCAGACGCACACCCTGCGCCCCTTTCGCTTTCACCACCACAAAGGTGTTCTGCAGCGGCTGCGACAGGGTGACGCCGCCGGAGTGCGCGACCACGCCGCCGGAGACGTTCAGCGAAGTCTGCTGATAGTTGTTGTTGTAGCTGTAGCCCAGATCGACGTTACCCATGCTGCCCAGATAACCCAGGTTGACCAGGCTGGTATCGCCGCCGTGCTGGGTGTGGCCGCTCTGTACGAAGTAATTCATACGGTTGTCATCAAGCAGTGTGCCGCTCATCCCGGCGCTGTAGCCGCTACCGCTCTGCTTGCTGTTAGAGGCGTTAAAGTTAACCGTGCTTTCGTGGTCCGGGCCAAAGATGTTGATTGGCACCGAGACGTTGAGGTTAACGCTGTTGTCGCTATAGCCGTAGTTACTGCGGCTGTTCTGGTAAAACACGCCGACGCTGACGCGATTCCAGGTGGTGTTGAAACCGGTCTGGATGGTGCGGTCGTATGCGGAGGTGTTCCAGTAGTTCTGACGGATAAAGGTCGCGTACAGCGAAGCGCCGGCGATGTGCTGGTTGACCGTCATCTCGACGCGCTGGCGTTTGTTGTTGTACTGCTGCGAGTCGTAGTAACGACGGCGCTGGTTTTGCGTCGCCCAATCCGGCGCGCCGGTTTTATCGTCGCTCTGATCGTAATACTGGGTGTGGTAGAAACCGTTCTGCCAGTTGTTACGTTCAGCTACCGCGTCGGAGAAGTCATAGAAGCCCGACGTCGAATAACGGTAGCCGGCGATCTGCACGTCGGTACCGAGGGTGTTGAGCGATTTGGAATAGAGGAAGCGTACGCTGGCGCCGCGTTTGTTCTCGCCGGAAGCCAGATCGGTATCAGACCATGAGGCGTCAACGGAGGCCGCCCCGTATTCGCCCATGTTTTTACCCAGCCCGACCACGCCGGAGCGATAGTGCTCGGCCATGATAATCCCGCCGTATGGCGTATAGTCGGAGCCGGCGCCGTGGGCCACGGTGCCCTGGATAAATTGCGGCTGATAATTATTGGTGCCGTCGTGGTATTTACCCGCGGTCACCTGATACTCCCAGATCCCGTCGCGCAGCATATTCGGCACGGAGGAGTAAGGCAGGGTGAAGCTATGGCGTGAGCCATCCGCCTCTATAACCGTCACGGCTAAGTCGCCGCTGAGGGTGCTTGGCGAAATATCGGTCAGCGCGAACGGTCCCGGCGGCACCACGGTGCTGTAGACGGTATAGCCGTTCTGGCGCACTTCGACGCGGGCGTTGGTATTGGCGACGCCGCGTACGACCGGCGCGTAGCCGCGACGGCTGTCCGGCAGCATTTCCGGGACGCTGGAAATCTGCGCGCCGCGGAACTGGAAGCTATCGAACACGTTATTATTGGTGTTGCTCTGGCCAATCTGAATACGGCTGCGCCACGAGGCGATGTCGGTTTCCGCCCAGGTGGAAATCGGGTTCCACTGCTCTTTTTGCCCGGTCTGTTTTGACAGGGAAGAGTTGTTGCGAAAACGCCACGCGCCGACGTTAAGGCCGTTATTGAGGGTCAGGAAGTAGTAGTCGCTGTCCTGTTTGCTGCTGCCGCTGGAGAAACGGGAGTGGCTGCCGCTGAAAGCGTAGTTAACGAAACCGGCGTTGATGCCGTCGTCATAGACCAGCGGCGAAATCTCGCCCTGTGGTCGCGCTTCGAGTTCGGTTTGCGGTACGGAAATGTTCAGCTCCTGCAGCGCGGCGTTCCAGCTCACGCTACTGCCTGGAATATTTTTTACCAGATCGTAGCAGGCGCTGCTGCCGGCGGTGTCCGGTACCAGAACGCCGTATGAACGGTAACTGTCGGCATCTAAACAGAAATAACCCGGGGTGTTAAGCGTATCTTTTTTAAATTCGATTTCCCGGTGATCGACGCGATTTTTATTCAGGTAAATATCGAAGGCATATTTACCCGGTAAAATATCGTCGCCGGTAGAGAGGTTTTGCACCAGCGAGGCGTTATTCGCCCCGCGGATGAAAGAGGTATTGAATTGCTCTTCGGCATTGACAAATGGTGTCGCCAGTAATGACATTGTCGAGGCGTAAACAGCAAAGCGAACGTGCTGCGCCAGACATCCAGGGATCGTCCTTATTTTATTATGGCTAGCCATTGTATTGCTCTCTTACTGAATGCGGATATCTTTAATTTCCGTATGTCCGCCAAAATCATTGATAAAAGTGAATGACATCTGATCCGCTGCCGCCGCGCCGGCTGGCAATTTGATGTTCAGAGAGTCCATGGGTTTAACCATGTCAGCATTCACTTTCCAGGTCTTCGCGCCGCTCTTCAGCGTCAGTACGCCGAAAGTCACGTGCAGCGGACCTTTGTTAGTCACGACCAGATCGTTACCTTGCTTACGCCAGGTCAGGGCCTGCGCTTCCTTTTGCAAGGTGGTTTTCAGCGTGGTAGGGCGGTAGAACAGCTTCACGCGGGTACGGATCGCAATCTGCAGTACGTTTTCTTGTTTCGCCGAAGGCGGAATTTCCTGCACGTTAATCCAGTACACGGTTTCGCGGTCGGTCGGTAATCCGCTGCCGGAATAAACAAAGCGCAAAATAGCGTCTTTATTGCCCGCCAGTTTTAAAATCGGCGGAATAGCCTGCATCGGTAAATTGGTTGGCGTTGCGGTGGCGTCACCGGTATCAAGCCAGGTCTGAACCATCCATGTTTCATCGGTATCATTGTGAATGGATAACGCCGCAGATTTTTCCCCGCCGTTATAAATAACCCGAGTCTGATCGACCTGAATACCCGCAAAAGTATCCAGCGAGACAAATAACAATAAAGCGGTTAATAACTTTTTCATTTCACGTTCCAAATAATGGTACCGGCCATCCATGGCCAAAAACATTTATCCGTAATTATTTGTACTCGATGGTAAAGGTGGCGTTTGCGTTAGCAGAGCCAGCTTCCACGGTTTTCAGGAAAGATTTGTAGCGAGCTTTCAGATTGAATACCGCAGTGCCGCTGTTGTCGTCAGACGCTGCAACGTTAACCCACGGGGAGTTGTCGTCTGCGCTCTGGTTGATCGGGACGATTTTTTCGTCGTTGGTCAGGATTTCGATACCTACGCCTTTCGCGTTATCAACGGACAGCAGGTTCGGGTTACCAGCAACGGTCGCACCGTCGAAGCGCAGGGAGTAATCACCGGCTTCACATTTTTCCAGGTTGATGGTGAACGCTTTAGAAGCGGTAACATCGCCAACAGCGTTGAACGCGGTAGTCGGGTATTTACCGATGAAAACGTCTTTGTTCTGGTCGGTAGAAGTCACAGTACAGGTTGACTGGATGATTTCACCGGTGAAGTTGACCTTGCCGTTAACTGCGTAAGCACTGGTGGCGGACGCGGACAGGATCAGTGCTACAACAGGCAGTAATTTCTTATTCATTTTAACTCCATGTACTTAAGGGGATAACCATAGTGGTAATCAAACACGGCAAGCGAATACCGTGCAGATGGGTATCCAGATAACCTATGTTGGCGTGTTGATCGCGATGAAATATACAGCAACAGTTTTCGCGTTTTGATTGCTTCGGTGACTTAATTACAGAGAATTAATAGACATAAACGATGCACTTGATCGGACTTATCTGATATTGGCAACCATAATAATTTTATGGTCAGCGGGTGGCTGGAGAGGATGTCATGGGGACGGGTAATTAATTAAAATGTTGTTTTTAAAGTTTTTTATTGTTTTTGTTTATCAGGGGGAAAACGTTTCTGCGCAGGCAAGGGCAAATTAAAAACGCTGCATAATCCAGCGCTATGCATAATGTGTAAGCGTTATTTCCAAATGTTTCCTATTTCCTTCGGGAGCTCTTCTGATGGCGCATTACTCCGCCGAATTAACCCCCTTTTAAGGCCTCCGCCAGCCAGCGGGAAAAATGCAACATTGCCGGCGTTTCCGGACGCGATTGCAAACGTGTCAGCCAGTAGTTGCCGAGATCGATATGAATCTTAAACGGCTGCACAATGCGTTTTTCTTCCAGCAGATGGCTGAACATTTTTACCGGGGCAATAGCCACGCCTAAGCCTGCCTGCGCCGCTTCCAGCATGGTCACGGATGAGTCGAAGACAATAACCCGATGGGTTGGCGAAGGCGGCAATTCTCCCGCTGCCTGCATCCACGCCGACCATTCGTCTCGGCGATAAGAACGCAGCAGCGTGAACTGCAAAATATCCTTCGGTGTATTTAGCCGGGCAGCTAACGACGGGGCGCACAGAGCGGAGAGTGGGGCGGCGCACAGATACTGCGCGGCGGTATCATGCCAGGCGCCGCCGCCAAAGCGAATCACATAATCCAGCCCCTCGGCGGCGGGGTCGACGCGATTATTATGGGTGGATATCTGCAAATCGATATGCGGACACTCGCGCCAGAAGGCTGGCAGCAGCGGGAACAGCACACCCGTGGCGAAAGTGCCGACTACGCCGATCTTGAGCTTCTCCTGCGCCTGGTGACCGGTGAAACGGTCTAGCATCCCGGCAATCCTTTCAAACGACTCATTGAGTACCGGTAACAGGCCTTCTCCTTCGGTGGTGAGCTTGAGGCCGCGCGACACGCGAACGAACAGCTGACAGTTAAGATGTTCCTCCAGCGTCTTCACATGCTGGCTGATGGCGGAGTGGGTGACGTTGAGCTCAATCGCCGCGCGGGTAAAACTGAGATGCCGGGCGGCCGCTTCAAAGGCCCGTAGTGAATTGAGAGGAAGATAGCTGCGTGTCATAACATTATCCGTTAGAAAAATTAAAGCCTGCTGCTAAATTTAACAGTTTGTCAGCGCAGTGCAAAACACCGACACTGAGCGCGTCTGAAGGGCCCGGACGAGAGTGGATATTGAGCGAGAACCGATAATGGAAAAATACTTCATGATGAAAACATCCCTTACAGGCGTACTGCTGCTGGGCGCCTCATTTTCGACTTTTGCCGCGCCGCAAACGGCGGAACAGCTGCGCGAACTGGTCAATCAGACCATCACCCCGTTAATGAAAGAACAGGCGATACCGGGCATGGCGGTGGCGGTGATCTATCACGGCAAACCCTACTATTTCAGCTGGGGCCAGGCCGATGTTGCCGGGCAGCGTCCGGTGACGCGACAGACGTTGTTTGAGCTGGGCTCTGTTAGTAAGACTTTCACCGGCGTGCTGGGCGGCGATGCGGTGGCGCGCGGTGAAATTAAGCTCAGCGATCCGGCGCAGAAGTACTGGCCGCAGCTCACCGGCCAGCAGTGGCAGGGGATCACGCTGCTGCATCTCGCCACTTATACCGCAGGCGGTCTGCCGCTGCAGGTTCCGGACGAGGTGACGGATGAAGCGGCATTACTGCGTTACTATCAGAATTGGCAACCGCAGTGGGCGCCGGGTAGTAAACGGCTGTACGCCAATGCCAGCATTGGCCTGTTCGGCGCGCTGGCGGTGAAACCTTCCGGCATGAGCTTTGAACAGGCGATGAGCCAGCGGGTATTGCAGCCGTTAAAACTGAGCCACACCTGGATTAACGTACCGCCCGCCCAGAGCAAGGACTACGCCTGGGGTTATCGTGACGGTAAAGCGGTACATGTTTCGCCGGGGCAGCTGGACGCTGAGGCTTACGGCGTGAAGTCGAGCATTGAGGATATGGCGCACTGGGTGCTGGCGAATATGAACAGCGAGGCGGTGCAGGATAAAAATCTGCGGCAGGGGATCCAGCTGGCGCAGTCGCGCTACTGGCGGGCTGGGGAGATGTATCAGGGGCTCGGCTGGGAGATGCTGAACTGGCCGGTGCCGGCCGAGGTGCTGATTAACGGCAGCGATAATAAGGTAGCGCTTGCCGCGACGCCGGTAACGGCGGTCAATCCGCCCGCGCCGCCGGTGAAAGCCTCCTGGGTACATAAAACCGGCTCCACCGGCGGTTTCGGCAGCTACGTGGCTTTTATCCCGCAACAGGATCTCGGCATCGTGATGCTGGCGAATAAAAGCTACCCCAACCCGGAGCGGGTGAAGGCGGCGTATCATATTCTTGAGGCGCTGCAGTAAGGATGTTTGCGCTGCGCTTAGCGGGGCCAAGGTGGCGCTAACTGAGGAAAACCCCGGTGGCGCTTACGCTTACCGGGGCTACGGGTTGGCACTAACCGGTAGCCCGGATAAGGCGCAGCGCGCCGCTATCCGGGACAGGGCCACTTTATTTTCAAACAACTAACGATACAGCCATCTCCCAGCCTGTGCTGACGCAATGAGCATCGCGAGTGTTAACGGCTCCGGTTTGTGCGGAGAAATGCGTTTGGATTTCGGTAATAGGAAATTAGGGAGGAAACCCTGTTCGGGAGGCCAATAATTAAAAAAATCAAATGTATCTTGCTTCACATTAAACTGGCGGAAATAGGATTTCATGATGTCATCGCCACTTTCTCTGGCCCAGGGATAATCGCCCGTATTGAGTGATAAATCCGCATTCACCTGCTGCTTTTTGCCGGTAAGTGTCGGCTTGTTCCATTGTGTTTCATACCATGCCAGAACGGCTGCCGCGATATTGTCTTGATCTACCATAATTTATCGTCACCTCTGGCAATGGAGATGTATTTAGTGGTTGCTTTTATTGATACATAAATTACATCCCCTGTCAGGTAAATAATCCCGAGGATGGGTATCCAGCGTCCAACGAATGCTCCCAGATTGGTGACATAGCTCCATCTAAGATTACGGATGGATTGGTTGGTTAACGTCGGGAGCCTGACTTTTAAGTCATTGTGTAAAACCTTCCGTAACTCATGGCTCAAAATGCTCGTCCCTTTAGTCGCTCCGCCTGGTTTTGTCCGGGTATTTTTTATAGGTTGACCAAGCATGATTAACGCAATGGTCATGATGTCATCTACTCCAAAATGAATGGCTGCAGTATCGAGAAAAACCCAAAAAAGAAGTTCATGGGACGAGAGGTTTGACTTGCCATTGTAATAATATGTTCCATTAATTTGTTCTGTTGTGTCCATTTTTATATCCCAGTAATGCTATTTTTACGCAATGTAGCTGCCTGGTTTATTGGAAACAATAACTGTTGATATAAACGTTTTCTGAAAAATAGCTCTTATTAAATGTTCTGTTAAATCATTTAATCAATTAATAAAAATTTCTTTTCTCATCTATTTTTATTTGTTCAGCTAATATTCCCTGGTGAAGTTAGCACATGATGATTTAAAGCGAACTGCTACTTGCGAATAGACGCAATCTGCTGAAAACTATCAGCGAGATGGTGAACCACAGGGAACGGCAATGGCTGGACGTATTGACTATCAGATTGAAAAATTTCAGTTCATCGAGCGCAACGAATCCCCACGTATTACCCGCCAGTGGGCGGAAGTTATTGCTGAATGTCAGCAGGAAAAGGCGAACAGTGAAACGCGTTTGCGTACTGCATTGCTGAATGTCGACTACGCCACCAGCTTCGAACTGCCGTTTCGTTTATTGCTTATTCGCGCCCCGCAGCTGGTGGATCGCTTACGCCATGCGCTGGCGCTGAATCAAAAGAACGTGGTGATTAATGGTAAGAAGCGCGGCTGCGTTTACAGCCTGAAAGCCGATCTCAGCGCCGTTCCGGATGAGTTTCGTTATCGCTTTGTGAGCCGGATTATTCGCAGCGGGCCGGATGCGGTTTCCGCCGCGCCCTATCAGCAGCTGGCAAAAGAGATAAAGGCGCCGCGCGAGCGGTTACGTTTGGCGCTGGAAAGTGGCCTGCAGGTCAATGCGCTGGATGGGCTGTTCTGGTTTGGTATCCAGCGTATCGCCGCGGATATTTCGGCGCTGCGTTCTGCGGGAATGGCGATTACGACTGCGGAAGTGGAGGTGGCGGATAGCCTGACCAGAACGACGCGAATGATAGCGGCGTATCAGGTGGGGTGATCTTACCCACGTAATATGGACACGGTGCTAAGCGAGCTTCTGATTTTCAAATTGTTCCGGGCTAAGTCCGCCACAGGCACTGTGACGACGCCACCGATTGTAATCGCACTCGATATAATTGAACACCATCGTTCGCATCATTTCCCGACTGATAAAGCGCTCGGCGAAGATCTGGAGGTCATTAGTAAGATGTTGGGGCATCGCTCCACCGAACACACACGCGCCTACTTGGGGATCACACAGGCCAAAGTAGACGCACTACGAACGAAGTATTCAACGGGCATTAAGAGAGGGACACGCGCTTGGGCATTCTTATTCGTACAACCATCTTCCGGCTTTAGCTGATTCGATCAGCATACCAACATTGAAATCTGGTACAGGAACAGGCTCTGTTTTCTTAAATGGATTCCATGAAACAGGCTGATCAGGATAGTAAGTTTCTATTTTAAAGTTTCCCCGTTCAACCTTGAACGCATCGAAAAACTTATCCATTAACTCACCAGCTTCAAGCTCATCAAGACTCAAATCAGTATCAAGATCCGTTTCAGGTGTTAGCTCTACTTTCTTGAACTTGAATAGGTACGTGCCAGCGTAAGGCCGTACAAGTTCATAAACGCGCTGCTCAACATTGTTTACCATAACTTATCGTTACCCCGCGCTATAGCGTTGTAGTCTCGGATAGTGCGATAGGTGATTTGAGAGATATCAGAAGCTAAGATAACCCACCCCACGACAGGAATAGCCCTGCCCGTAAATGTTCCAATGTTAGCTACCGCCCTGATTCTGATTGTAGAAGGTGGATAACCACCAATAACGGAAGGTAGTTTGATACCGAAAGGGAACTGCGCTTTTTTGAACACTTTTCGCGAGGCTTTAGACGCATATGATGTTCCCTTTTCAGCACCGTTTGGTTTTGCCCTTGTAGGGAGAGTATTACGCCCAGATACAATGGCAACTACAGCACCGAAATCAACAAGACCTAAACCAAGTTGATCAACAACATTTTCACAGAAGACCATGAAAAATAGCTCGGAGGCGGTGAGGTTTGAACGCCCCGCATAGAAGTATGTTCCGTTAAGTTCCTCGACTGTATCCACGTCCAAATCCTTTTGACTCTGAATGTATTGCAATCATAACGGCTGCTTTTCATACAGTCACCTCTAAAACATGTTGTTAGCCGCTCGTGCCAGCTTGATTTCCTCTCGCTTTCAAGCCAGGCTTTCCCCTCTGGTGCTGCCCGGAATTTACGAGCGTGAATCTTACGGTTGTTGCGCTTCGTAGCTGCTTTTTGGTTAGCTTTTGACATGATATCTCCTCCGCTGAATCTGCCAGCGCGCAACGTACAGCAGAGAGACAGTACAACGAAAGTTACAATGGTGCAGATAATAGATGACCATTACGTGCCGTGTTGGGCACATAAGAAAAGGCGGCGCGTAGCGTTTCCGCAGGTTGAATCCCTTCGCAGGGAGGATAAAGCCTTAGCATGTTCTCTTATCAGGTGATCGTTATACTCCGGTGATCGAAACCGTGGCAGAGCCGGATTCTTTCCCGATCCGGTTAGTCTTCCCAACATTACGCCTGTTTATTCTCTGCGACCTTTCACAAGGTGTAGCATCATTGAGCGCCCCACGAAGCGCGGAACGTATCGCTAAGGGTTCAAGTGACGTGTTTAGAGAGTCCGGCAACTCTTTCAGCTTCAAGGGATGGCAAAATTTCTAATGCTGTTCGGGCTTGAGCCTGGTAACTACCCGCCAGTACGTTGTACAATACTTGAGCCGATACAACGCAAAAGCATTTACCAAGAGTTATCAAGGATGATAATTGAAGATACAATCCGTTAGATTTTTTACGCTAAGTGATTGATTTTATTAGATGGTGCCGATAATAGGAGTCGAACCTACGACCTTCGCATTACGAATGCGCTGCTCTACCAACTGAGCTATATCGGCCCTGAAAGGACGCGTTCACCTGCGTGAAGCACGGGGTAGAAGGTTAAAACTAAGTGGGTGATGCGTCAATGCCCTTTCGAATCAAACGGCTACTTTTGCATCACCCGCTTAGCGTTAAGCACGAATGGTATCGTCGCCGAAGCCAATCCACTTATAGGTGGTCAGCGCTTCAAGACCCATCGGCCCGCGGGCGTGCAGCTTCTGGGTGCTGACCGCCACTTCCGCGCCGAGGCCGAACTGGCCGCCGTCGGTGAAGCGGGTAGAAGCGTTAACGTATACCGCCGACGAATCCACTTCATTAATAAAGCGATTTGCATGGCGCAGGGTACGCGTCAGAATGGCATCGGAATGCTGGGTGCCGTGCGCGCGAATATGGGCAATCGCCTCATCGAGATCGGCAACAACTTTCACGTTCAGATCCAGCGATAAATACTCGTCGTCGTACTGCTCCGCTTTCACCGGCTCCACCTTCGCCGGACCGTTCTGCAGAAGGGGCAGGGCGGCCGGGTCGGCGTGCAGCGTCACGCCGCTCTCCGCCATCTGTTTGCTCAGCGCAGGCAGGAAGGTATCGGCGATATTGCGGTGTACCAGCAGCGTCTCGGCGGTATTGCAGGTGCTCGGGCGCTGGGTCTTGGCGTTAACGATGATCTTCAACGCCGGTGCGAACTCTGCCGAATCGTCGACGAAAATATGACATACGCCGATACCGCCGGTGATCACCGGGATCGTGGATTGCTCGCGGCACAGCTTATGCAGGCCTGCGCCGCCGCGCGGGATCAGCATATCGATGTATTTATCCATCTTCAGCATTTCGCCGACCAGCGCGCGATCCGGGCTCTCGATTGCCTGCACCGCGGCAGCCGGCAGGCCGCACTCCTGCAGCGCCTGTTGAATCACTTTCACCGTCGCGGCGTTGGTACGCCAGGTTTCTTTACCGCCGCGCAGAATAGCCGCGTTGCCGGTCTTCAGGCACAGAGAGGCGACATCGACGGTCACGTTCGGCCGCGCTTCATAAATCACGCCGATCACTCCCAGCGGTACGCGGCGACGTTCGATACGCAGGCCGCTATCCAGCAGACCACCGTCAATCACCTGGCCGACCGGATCCGCCAGGCTACACACCTGACGCACGTCATCGGCGATGCCGCGCAGGCGCGCTGGCGTCAACGCCAGGCGATCGAGCATCGCGTCGCTCAGGCCATTGGCGCGGGCGTCGCTGAGGTCCTCGGCGTTAGCGCGCAGGATCTCTTCGGTCTGCGCTTCCAGATAATCAGCAATCTTGTTGAGAACCTGATTTTTCTCGCGGCTGGAAAGCAGCGCGAGTTGGTAAGAGGCCGCTTTGGCCGCAATGCCCATTTGTTCCAGCATTTTCAGCTCCTTAACGGGTAATCATATCGTCGCGATGGACGGCCACCGGGCCGTATTCATAGCCGAGGATGGCATCGATTTGCTGCGAGTGCTGCCCGGCGATCAGGCGCAGGGCGTCGCTGTTATAGCGGCTTACGCCGTGAGCGATATCGCGGCCTTCGCTACTGCGGATTCGGATAACTTCGCCGCGGGAGAAATTCCCGCTGACGGTTTTGATGCCTTTTGGCAGCAATGAGCTTCCTCTTTCCAGAATAGCCTGGGTCGCCCCGGCATCGACGGTGATTTCACCGGCCGGCGGCGCGCCGAAGATCCAGCGTTTGCGGTTCTCCAGCGGTGATTCCTGAGCGTGGAAACAGGTGCCCACCGGCAGGCCTTCCATCGCGTGGCCGATAACGTCCGGGCGGTTGCCGGCGGCGATAATGGTATCGATGCCCGCGCGACAGGCGACGTCCGCGGCCTGCAGTTTGGTGCCCATGCCGCCGGTGCCGAGGCCGGAAACGCTATCGCCTGCGATGGCGCGCAGCGCGTCATCGATGCCGTAGACATCTTTAATAAGCTCGGCCTGCGGATTGCTGCGTGGGTCGGCGGTAAAGAGTCCCGGCTGATCGGTTAACAGCAGCAGTTTATCGGCGCCGGCGAGAATGGCCGCCAGGGCGGAAAGATTATCGTTGTCGCCGACTTTGATTTCAGCGGTGGCGACGGCGTCATTCTCATTAATGACCGGCACAATATTGTTATCCAGCAGCGCGCGCAGGGTATCGCGGGCGTTGAGGAACCGCTCGCGATCTTCCATATCGGCACGGGTCAGCAGCATCTGGCCGACATGAATGCCGTAAATAGAGAAAAGCTGTTCCCACAGTTGGATAAGACGGCTTTGGCCGACTGCCGCCAACAGCTGTTTTGAGGCAATGGTGGCGGGCAGTTCAGGGTAGCCGAGGTGTTCACGTCCGGCGGCGATGGCCCCGGAAGTCACAATCACAATGCGGTGCCCCATGGCATGCAGCTGCGCGCACTGGCGCACTAACTCAACGATATGGGCGCGGTTCAGGCGTCGGGATCCGCCCGTTAAAACACTGGTGCCCAGTTTTACCACCAGCGTCTGGCTATCACTCATGATTTTCTGCCGTTCAAAAGGAATATCGAGATCGAGCTGATGTTGTAACAGGAGTCAGGCCGCTTGCCAACTGCTGGCGTATTGGTCAAGCCATTTTATTGCGCGGATCGGGCATTCTGCGCAGGCAAGGTGACATATTTATGACGGAAATATTTAAACATTCTTTTTTATAAAAAGTTCCATTTCGTCATAAATATTTAACACTACAGCGTTAAAAAACCTCCAGTTTTTGACGGGGCCTTCGCCCGGAATTGATAAGCGCGTGTAAATAAATCACCAGGACCACATAATGAAAAAGCGTTCACTGGCATTAATGATGATGGGTTTTGTTGCTTCTTCGGCTTCACAGGCAGCGGAAGTATACAATAAAGACGGCAATAAACTGGACGTGTACGGCAAAGTGAAGGCCATGCACTACTTCAGCGATTATGACAGCAAGGATGGCGACCAGACCTACGTTCGCTTCGGTATCAAAGGCGAAACGCAGATCAACGATCAACTGACCGGTTATGGCCGCTGGGAATCCGAATTCTCCGGCAATAAAACCGAAAGCGATTCTTCGCAGAAAACCCGTCTGGCGTTTGCCGGCGTGAAGTTAAAAGAGTTTGGATCATTTGACTATGGTCGTAACCTCGGCGCGCTGTACGACGTAGAAGCCTGGACCGATATGTTCCCCGAGTTCGGTGGCGACTCTTCCGCGCAGACCGATAACTTCATGACCAAACGCGCCAGCGGTCTGGCGACCTACCGCAACACTGATTTCTTCGGCCTGGTGGATGGTCTGAATATGACCCTGCAATATCAGGGCAAAAACGAAGGCCGTGAAGCGAAAAAACAGAATGGCGACGGCTTCGGCACCTCTTTAAGCTATGATTTCGGCGGCAGTGATTTCGCTGTCAGCGCGGCTTATACCAGTTCTGACCGTACCAACGATCAGAACCTGCTGGCGCGCGGCCAGGGCTCCAAAGCGGAAGCCTGGGCTACCGGCCTGAAGTACGATGCCAACAATATCTACCTGGCGACAATGTACTCTGAGACCCGCAAAATGACCCCGATCAGCGGTGGTTTTGCCAATAAAGCACAGAACTTTGAAGCGGTTGCCCAATATCAGTTCGATTTCGGCCTGCGTCCGTCTCTGGGTTATGTACTGTCGAAAGGCAAAGATATTGAAGGTGTCGGCAGCGAAGATTTGGTCAATTATATTGACGTCGGCCTGACCTACTACTTCAACAAAAACATGAACGCCTTTGTGGATTACAAAATTAACCAGCTGAAGAGCGATAATAAGCTCGGTATTAACGATGATGACATCGTCGCGCTGGGGATGACCTATCAGTTCTGATAAAACTGAGCGTAATAAAAATATAACCGCGGCCCTGAGCGCCGCGGTTTTTATTTGTCAGGATTAGCGGTTTTTCGCCAGATGCAGATTGTCGTTATTCATGGTGATCTGCGCGTTATATTCCTTCGGCAAGCGCCGCGCCTGATAAAATACGCGGTTCCAGTACGGATTATCCAGCGACGAACGCATGACGCCCTGGCTGGCGGAGGCGTGCAGGAAGTTGTGGTCAGTATCGTAGAAACCGACGTGCATGCCGCCGTGAATGCGGAAGAAGACTAAATCGCCAGGTCGCAACTGCTGCTTGCTAACCCGCACCCCCATATGCAGAAGATCGCCGGTGGTCACGCGGTCCATTGGCAAATTGAAGCGGTCCTTCAGCGTACGCCAGACAAAGCCGGAACAGTCGACGCCGCTCTGGTCGGTGCCGCCCCATTCATAAGGGGTGCCGTCCCAGGTGTGCATCTGATCGTGCAGGGCGGCCAGCACCGGTATCAGATCGTCGGAGCCGCTGTCGATTGGCTCATAATGATGCTGCGCCACCGCCTTGGGCGGTTTTTTTGGGGAAGATGAACATCCTGCCAAAATCAATAAAGGAACAAGTAATAAAGCGTGGGTGAGTTTGGGCTTCATGTCGTTATTTTCATGTTAGGGATCGACCGTCGCCATTTATAGCGTATTCAGGGAAACGTCAGAATGATGAAACGCAAAATTTACGAAAACTTACGTACCGCAGGCATAAATTCGCCGGTACCGTAATAAGCACATTTTTCAGATAGTAAACGCGGTGATTTTATTTATTAATAAATGTTTACTATCTAAATCAAAATATAACAGGCCAGAATCAGGATGTTCTTATTTATCTGACGTGAGAGACAGGCGTGCCTCCTTTAAGATGGCGGATAAAAGAGGCTGGCGCATAGCCCATCGCTTTGCGGAACATGGCGGTAAATGCCGCCGGATGCTCATAGCCAAGGCTTAACGCCACGTCGGTAATGCTTCGTCCTTCTCGCAGGGCGGTGAGAGCGTACATCAGGCAGGCTTTATGACGCCAGTCGCGAAACGCCATTCCGGTCTCCTGCAAAAAGCGGCGGTTGAAGGTACGCAGGCTTTGACTCATCTTTTGGGCCCACAGCTCCGGCGTACTGTGAATCTCCGGCTGGCGGAGAAACGCGCTGCATAGTTCAGCCAGCCGCGGATGTTGCGGTAGCGGCGTAAACATCGGCAGCGGCGGGGCGGCCTGCAGTTCAAACAGTAATAGGGCGATAAGCGCCGCATCATGTCCGCTCTCTTCATACAACAGCGGCAACTGGCAGGCGGCCAATAGCAGTTGATGTAGCAGCGGCGAAACCTGCAATACTTCGCAGCGTACCCCGGCGCGCGGCGCGTCCTGCGGTTCGATATACAGACTATGGGTGCTCACGCCCGGCATCCAGACGCGATGCGGTTTGTTAGCGGGTATCCATACGCCGCTGAACGGCGGCACCAGCCACTGACCGTCATCGGTTTCGACTTTCATCAAGCCATTCACGGCATAGAGAAACTGCGCTCGCCGGTGATGATGGCGCGGTAAAAGGGTGTCAGGCGGATAATCGCTACCCAGGCCTAATACCCGGCGCGGCAGATGATCGACATCATTAATCGCGATATTGCGCATGCGTACTCTCCTGGCTGGAAATCGTAATATATTGGCTTTTAATCGTAAGTCAGCCATTCCGCTATTCTATATCGTTACCTCCCTGAATGGAGGAACGGTATATGATATTTGGGCTTTTTGTTTGTGGACTGTTATCCGGGGTAACCACCTGGCTGTTTGGCTTCGGCGGCGGCTTTGTTACCGTGCCGCTGCTTTACCTGTTGCTGAGCCATCAGGGCACAGTAGGCGGTCAGGCGATGCAAATAGCGGTAGCGACGTCGGCGCTGGTGATGCTGTGCACGTCGCTGTTGGCAAGCGGCCGCCACCTGCGCGTCGGAACGGTTCACTGGCGCTCCCTGCTGCCGATACTTGGCGGCATCGCCATCGGCGGTATTGCCGGCGCGGCGCTGGCGCTGAGGGTTAACGGCGAGTGGATCCGCTGGCTGTTCATTTTGTACCTGGCGGTGACCATGGTGGATTGCTACGTTCGCCCCGGCTTTATGGCGCCGTCGACGGCTTGCGCACCGTCGAGTGCAGGGCGCGAGACTATCCTTGGCGGCGGGATTGGCCTGATTGCCGCCTTCCTTGGCGTTGGCGGCAGCGTGATGACCGTGCCGCTGATGCGCCGGCGTGGCGCGACGATGGCGCAGGCCGCGGCAATGGCCAACCTGCTGACGCTGCCGCTGGCGGCGACCGCCAGCCTGACGTGGCTGCTGATGGCGCCGATGGCGGCGCTGCCCTCCGGTTTCATCGGTAATATCTGGTGGCTGGCGGCCGGGCTGCTGGTGGCCGGGAGCTGGTTGGGATTGCGGGGCGCATCGCGCTGGCTGGCAAAACTCCCCGATCGCTGGCACGTGCGGATCTACCCGCTACTATTGCTACTGGTGCTGCTGGCGATGTGCTTTGGCGGGGTGGGCTGAAAGCGCTGGCGGATCATGCTCCTGTCATCTTCTTTATACATGCTCTCGCAGGCTTATATTACTGATTATGGAAAATGACCGATGTCTAATGCTGTGACGATTTTCGATCTGGATAACACCCTGATTAAAGGGGACAGTAGTACGCTGTGGAGCCAGTTTATGGTGCGCGAAGGCTGGGTGAGCGATCCGGAATATCTGGCGCGCGAGGCGCAGCTGATGGCGGATTACGACCGCGGGGAAATGAATATCGCCGATTATGTTGCGCTGATTCAGGCGCCGCTGATCGGCATCCCGCAGGCGCAGGTGGATACGCTGGTGGCGCGATTCGTGCGCGAAAAGGTGTTGCCGCGGGTCTACCCGCAGGCATGGGACGTTATTCGTACTTTACAGGCGCGAGGGGAGAAAATGTTGGTGATCTCCGCCTCGGTAACGCTGCTGGTGCAGGCGATAGCCGCCGAGCTGGGGATTGAACAGGCGTTGGGTATTGATGTTGAAATGGCGGATGGCGGCTACAGCGGTGTGATTGCCGGTACCCCGAGCTATCAGCAGGGTAAAGTGACGCGCCTTGCGCAGTGGCGCGAGGCGCATCCTGACTATACTGGCGAAGTCACTTTTTATACCGATTCGATAAACGACCTGCCCCTGTGCCTGCATGCGGATCGCGTGCGGTTGGTCAACCCGTGTCCGCAGCTGCAGGCAGCCAACGCCCGGTACGGCTGGCCAGTGCTGGCGTGGCGGATCGAATAACGAGACGTTTTCCCTGATTGGTAGCCCCGGTAAGCGTAGCGCCACCGGGGAGAGGGGGTTATTGCGGACTTTGATACAACGGCACTACGCTGCCGCCGATGTAACGGCGGCGCAGCCAGGCGGAGAGGGTGTCCATCACCATGACCACCGCGACCAGCAACAGGGTAATAAACATCACCACATCCCAGTTCCACAAACGCATATTTTCCGCGTAAATGAGGCCAATCCCCCCCGCGCCGACAAAACCTAACACCGCGGCGGAACGGGTGTTGGATTCAATCTGATATAAACTCAGCGCCAGGAAAGTCGGGAACGACTGGGTGAAAATGCCGAAGCGGTGTTTCTGCAGACCATTAGCGCCGACGGCGGTGAGGCCGCGGCCCGGCGAACGGTCTACCGCCTCGTGGCCTTCAGCATACAGGCGGCCCAGCAGGCCGGTATCCTGCATAATAATCGCCAGTACCCCCGCCAGCGGCCCGAGCCCTACGGCGCGCACGAAAATCAGACCCCAGATAGCCATATCGATACCGCGCAGCATGTCAAACAAGCGGCGCATCAACACGGCGATAATGCCGGGAATCACGCCGCGCATAATATTGCGCGCCGCCAGGAATGACAGCAACAGCGCGATGACCGTCGCGGTAATCGTCCCGGCGAAGACGATGGCAAGCGTAATGGCGATTTGCGTGAAGTAATAGGCAAACGGCCAGTTCCAGAAGTCGTGCCAGACAAACATCCGCAGCAGATAGCGCCCCATCTGCTGTAGTCCGGTAGCCAGTTGTTCGCTACTGATACCGAACTGCATAAAGAACCAGACGTAATAAAGTACGCTCGCCAGCGCCAGCAGGCCGACGTAGCGCAGATATCGCCCTTGGGTCTTATACAGCGCCTGATGCTGGCGGCGGCTGGCGGCGATATCCGGTTGATGTTGCCATTGACTCATTTTTTCCCCTCCACAACCCACTGGCGCAGGCGGCCGGAAAGCATATCCAGCAGCGACACCACAATAATGATCAGCAGCAGCGTCATGCTGACCTGATCGTAACGATCGAGCTTAATGTTGGTCATCAGCTCCTGGCCGATCCCGCCGGCCCCTACCAGGCCAAGAATGGTGGATGAGCGGAAGTTGATCTCAAGGCGCATGAAGCCGTAAGAGAGAAAAATTGGTTTCACCTGCGGCCACAGGGCAAAGCGCACCTTCTGCAGCGCCGATGCTCCGCAGGCCGCCAGCCCGCGCACCGGTTTATCCTGCGCGCTTTCCACCGCTTCATAGAACAATTTGGTCAGGCTGCCGACCGTATGCAGCATCAGCGCCAGAAAACCGGGGATCGCGCCGATACCGAACGCCATGACGAAAATGACCGCCCAGGCCAGCTCAGGCATGGTGCGTAAAAAGGCCACCAGCACGCGAACGGCGAAGCGTAGCGGCGCGGGTGACCAGGCATTATTGGCGGCGAGGAAAGCCAGTATTGTCGCTACCGCGACCGCCACCAGCGTGGAGGCCAGCGCCAGCTGCAGCGTCTCCCAAATCAGCGGTAGCTGAATCGGCAGGCGATAGCCCCAGTACGCCAGCGAGCCTTTGGTATGTGAATCGGCTAACAGAACGCCCGGATGCAGCGTCGGCAGCGTCTCGAACATATAGTCGAGAAAGTTTGGCAACGAGCGCCAGATAGTGGGCAGATTAAACTCGGCGGCGTGCCCGGCGGCAAAGTAGAGCGCCAGCAGCACCAACGACCAGCCGAAGGTATCGCGCTTTTGCCGTGTCCTGACCTGCTGGTAATAACGTTCAAATTCGGTATGGGTATTATTCATGCGGCGAAAAGGTCTTTAACGTAGCGCCGCCGTCCGCATTGCGTCGCGGACGGCGGCATCGGTGCGGGATTAACGCGCGCTAACCAGCTCGCGTTTCATATCGATGATCTGTTGGAAATCGGCCACGCTGCCCGGGCCGATGTGCTGAGTACCGCCCATCGCTTTCACAAAACAGGCATGATCGTCGGTATCCAGTTTTTTAAGCGCGGTGACGACTTTGGCTTTGAAGTCCGCCGGCAGCGCATTGCTAACGAGGATCGGGCCGTTCGGGATCAGCGGCGATTGCCAGATAATACGGATTTGCTTCATCAGATCCGGATGATCCATGCGAATCAGGCGATTGAAAGCGCCCACGCTGTAGCCGCTGTTGTAGTCGCCGACCATTGAGGTCCAGGTGACCGCGCCGGCAAACTGGCCGTTCAGCACGCCGAGAATGTCCTGTTCGTGGCCGCCGGAGAAGGTCACGCTGGAGAAGAAATTATTGTATTTGTTATCCGCGTCGCCGCCGAATTTCTGTTTAAAGGCGTGGTTTGGAATTAAATAACCGGAAGTGGAATCCGGGTCGGCGAAGCCAAAAGCTTTGCCTTTTAAATCGTCCAGCGTTTTATACGGGCTGTCAGCTTTGACGATGACCACCGAGTGGTAGCCGCGGGATTGATCTTTATCGTCAACGGCGATACCGACAATATCGACGGCTTTCGGGTTATTGATATAGACCGAGGCATAAGAAGAAGGCGACATACTTAATACGACATCGACTTTCCCGCCCAGCAGTCCCTGAATGACGCCAGAATAATCGGATGAGTTACGTAATTTGGTATCGACCTTCAGCTCTTTATCAAGGAACTGTTTCACGCACTGGTTATCGCCAATTTGCTGCGTGGCGTTTTGACCGCCGAGGATCCCCAGATTTAATTCCTTCGGCTGTTCAGCGGCGCTCGCTTGCCACGTCAGTAACAGAGCTGCGATTGCTGCGGATAAACGAACTGCGCCATTAATGTGTTTGTTCATTATTTTGCCTGTGTGTTTTTAACTAAAGGAAATTAATGCAATTGGCTAATTTCATCGCCGTACAACCGATGCAGGACATCCTGAGTCAGCTGTGCCGGATGATCGTCGAATATGATGCGGCCTTTGGCGACGCCAATGACCCGGGTGCAGTACTCTTTGACCAGTTCGACCGAATGCAGGTTGACCATCACGCTAATCCCCTGGCCGCTGATTTCCCGCAGTACATTCATGATGCGCTGGGTGTTTTTGGGATCGAGCGAGGCGACGGGTTCATCCGCCAGCAGGATCCCGGGGTTTTGCATCAGCGCACGGCAAATTGCTACGCGCTGCATCTGGCCGCCGGAGAGGTTTTCCGCCCGCTGTAGGGCATGCGGCAACATATTCATCCACTCGAGAAGGGAAATCGCGCGCGCCCGGTCGGCGTCGGGGAAAACCTTAAACAGCGACTTCAGGGTTGAGGTTTGACTCAGGCGGCCGAGCAGTACGTTAGTCAGCACATCAAGGCGCGGCACGAGGCAGAAGTCCTGGAAAATCATCCCGCATTCGCTGCGCCAGGCATTGAGCGCGCGTCCTTTCAGGCGTGAAACATCATGGGGCATACCGACTTCCGGAAAGCTGAGTATTTCACCGCCGGTGGCGCTATGAGTGCCGTTCAGGACATGCAGCAGCGTGGATTTCCCGGCTCCCGAGCGGCCAATCACGCCCACCAGCTCGCCGGCATGGAGGTCAAAGCTGATGTTATCGAGAACGGTTTGCTGCGCATTATAAGATTTACTCAGGTTGCGCACGCTTAAGACTTTCCGCTGCCGGGTTGGGGCGATGGGCGTAATTAGCGAAAATTCGGTTTCCGCCACCGCGGCAAGAGAGCTGTTCATAAGAGTGTCCTGGTTCGTCATAAACTGGTCACTATTAATCGCGTTTTGTGTGAACTTTCGATGACGGTAAGGCGAAAAAATAATGAAAGCGTGATGAAACGCTTACCTGCAAGGTAAAAGAAACATGCCAGCGGCAATCATAGCGTGATGGTCTACACTAATGAAAATGAGAGCAAATAAGAAAGAAATATGAGAACTAATCTCATTCTCTTAGATATCATTCTTTCATGGGATTAATAGTCCTCTGCAAGCGGTTTTTATGTTTATGTTTAGGCATTTTGTGCGGTGCTTAAAACCATTTACGCAGCTTATTATTGGGCGGATCGTCTTGTAAATGGCTGTTTTGCGGTATTATCTTCTTGCTTTTATGTGTTATTAAGATTTTTCGCAACGTCATTTATCTCATCCATTAAGAATATTCCTAATGAATTAGGGTTATGATCCTGGATGATATAATAATCGATTCGGATTGTAGGAATTTTCGAACAATAACCACATGAAATTAAATGTTTTTTGTTTTTGAGCAAAAAATAGGATTTCTGCAAAAAGCAAAAAATTGACATAAATGAGAATTAGCTTCACATCCTGCTTGTTGACACTTAATCAGAAAAAACCTAAATTTGAATCCAACAAAAAATATAAATCGATAAATAATTTCGACATTATTAATGATTAAATAATGCCGCTGGTGTTTTATTATAACCAATTTAAACAGGGGTAATTTGCAGGTTTAATCTCTGCAGGCCTGGCTATCGGCGATGGGGTGAAAGGTAGTATTCCAGGATGAAGAGGATAAACAGTATATGGACGATCAATGCTCCCTTGATAAGTGTATTTGGCCAGCACATGATACTTATTTTTTAAAAGGCTTGTCGGAACTCATCTTAGATATCGAAGAACTTATTTATTTGTCACTGGATAAAATATGTAAGGACTTTTTGTTTATCAATCTGAGTACCAATGCATTAAATTACTTTATTCGCTATGACAACGACTGGTTAGCCAAGGCCAAGGGCAAACAAATCATTCTGATTGCCGCGAGAAAGTCAGAAGCGTTAGCCAATTATTGGTATTACAACGGTGATATTCGCGGCGTGGTGTATGTCGACCTCGCGCGCGATATAAGAAAAGATCTGGCCTATGTAATTAATGGTCGGTTTCTGCGTAAAGATATTAAGAAAGAAAAAATTACTGACCGGGAAATGACGGTGATCAGAATGACGGCCCAAGGAATGCATCCGAAATCTATCGCCAGAATTGAAAATTGCAGTGTGAAAACTATTTATACCCATCGGCGAAATGCTGAGGCCAAGCTGTATTCAAAAATTTATAAATTAGTTATGTAACGTTTATTTAGTGGTACACCGGGACGACTTGTCCTTAATTAAACTCAGGATGAAAAAGCTATGAAAAAAAAGGTTATTGCTATTGCTCTGGTAACGGCGTTTGCTGGAATGGGTGTTGCTCAGGCTGCTGATGTCACTGCTCAGGCCGTTGCTACCTGGTCTGCAACCGCGAAAAAAGACACTTCCAGCAAACTGGTTGTTACCCCGCTTGGCAGCCTGGCTTTCCAGTATGCCGAAGGGATTAAAGGCTTTAACTCACAAAAAGGTCTGTTTGATGTTGCGGTTGAAGGCGATACCACGGCGACTGCCTTCAAACTGACTTCACGTCTTATTACTAACACTCTGACTCAGCTGGATACCTCCGGCTCAACGCTGAGCGTGGGCGTGGATTATAACGGCGCCGCGGTAGAAAAGAGTGCTGACACCATCATGATCGACACCGCTAACGGCGTACTGGGCGGCAACCTCAGCGCGCTGTCTAACGGCTACAACACCGCAGGCCGCACCACCGCGCAGGACGGCTTTAACTTCTCCATCATCAGCGGTACCACCGACGGCACCACCGCGGTAACCGATTACAGCACGCTGCCGGAAGGGATCTGGAGCGGTGACGTGAGCGTGCAGTTCGACGCGACCTGGACCAGCTGATTTTCTCGTAGCACCGGGCAGGGGGAATACCCCTGCCTCTTCATGGACTGAACGCTTATGAAAAAACATCTTCTGGCCATTGGCCTGCTGCTGGGATTGGCGAATCCCGCGCTGGCGCTGGATGTCGGCGATATCTCTTCCTTTATGAACAGCGGCAGCAGCACGCTGAGTAAAGAGATTAAAAATACCACCGACAGCGGCCGCTTAATCAACATTCATCTGGAACGTCTCTCTTCACCGCTGGATGGCGGCAAAGTGATCCCGATGGATAAACAGGATGAAGTCCTGTTGACCCCCGCCAGCTTGTTATTGCCCGCAAAGGCCAGTGAAGTGGTGCGCTTTTTCTACAAAGGCCCGGCGGATGATAAAGAGCGCTACTACCGCATTGTCTGGTTCGATCAGGCCTTAAGCGATGCCCAGCGCAATGGCTCCCAGCGCAGCGCGGTGGCCACCGCTTCAGCCCGCATCGGCACCATTCTGGTGGTGGCGCCGCGTCAGGCTAATTTTCGCTACCAGTTTGCCGGCGACACGCTGACCAATACCGGTAACGCCACCCTGCGCATCATCGCCTACGGCCCGTGTCTGAAAATCGCCGATGGCAAAGAGTGCAAAGAAAACTACTACCTGATGCCGGGGAAATCGCGTCGCTTCACGCGCGTCAATATTGCTGACAAAAAAGGACGGGTCGCGCTCTGGCAGGGCGAGCAGTTTGTTCCCGTGAAATAGACATGTGTGCTGATGGATTAAGACTATGCCTTTACGACGGATCACCCCTGGACTGAACGCGCTGCTTGCCTCCGGCATGGTTCTTTTGCTGGCGCCTTATAGCGACAGCATGGCCGCCGAGCGCGTGCAGCAAATCGGCGGCGTGATTATCCCGCAGGCTTTCAGCCAGGCTTTGCAGGACGGCATGAGCATTCCTCTGTTTATTCATCTTGAAGGCAGCCGCGATAATCAGAACGATCAGCGTATCGGCGCCGCGTATATCTGGCTTGATGGCGATGTGCTGCGGGTTCGGCAAATCACCCTCGAAGAGGGCGATGACAACGCTCGCGTCAGCGACGAGACACGTCAACAGCTCAGCCGTTTATCCAATGAGGCTTTCAACGACGCGCTGAAGATCCCCTTAACCGATGCCGCGCAGCTGCAACTTAGTCTGCGCCAGTTGCTGCTACAACTGGTGGTGAAACGTGAGGCGCTGGGAACCGTGCTGCGGTCGCGCAGCGAGGATATTGGCCAGTCGAGCGTTAAAACTTTCAGTAATAACCTTACCTACAACCTCGGGGTCTACAACAACCAGATGCGTAGCGGTGGCAGTAATACCTCCAGCTATCTGTCACTCAATAGCGTTAGCGCGCTGCGCGAGCATCACGTGGTGCTCGACGGCTCGCTGTACGGCATCGGCACCAGCCACCAGGACAACGAACTGTATAAAGCGATGTACGAGCGCGACTTCGCCGGGCACCGTTTTGCCGGCGGAATGCTGGATACCTGGAACTTACAATCGCTGGGGCCGATGACCGCGATTTCGGCCGGTAAAATCTACGGCGCGTCGTGGGGCAACCAGGCCAGTTCGACGGTATTTGATAACAGCCAGTCGGCGACGCCGGTGGTGGCATTCTTACCGGCGGCAGGCGAGGTCCACCTGATGCGTGACGGGCGCCTGTTAAGCGTGCAGAACTTCGTCATGGGGAATCATGAAGTTGATACCCGAGGCCTGCCGTACGGTATTTACGACGTTGACGTCGAAGTTATCGTCAACGGAAGAGTGGTCAGCAAACGCACCCAACGCGTCAACAAGCTGTTTACTCGCGGACGCGGCGCGGGCGCGCCGCTGGCCTGGCAAATCTGGGGCGGCAGTTTCCATATGGACCGCTGGTCGGAAAGCGGTAAAAAGACGCAGCCGGCGAAAGAGAGCTGGCTGGCGGGGGCGTCGGCTTCCGGATCGCTGAGTACGCTCAGTTGGGCGGCCACCGGCTACGGTTACGATAACAATGCCGTCGGCGAAACGCGCATCACGCTGCCGCTGACCGAGGCGGTGAATATCAACCTGCAAAACATGCTGGCCAGCGACAGCTCCTGGAGCAGCATTGGCAGCGTCAGCGCCACCTTACCCGGCGGCTTTAGCTCGCTGTGGATTAACCAGGAAAAGACCGTTATCGGCGATAAGCTGCGCCGCAGCGATGCCGACAACCGGGCGATCGGCGGCACGCTGAACCTGAACGCCCTGTGGTCAAAACTAGGCACTTTTAGCATCAGCTACAACGATGACCGCCGCTACAACAGTCATTACTACACGGCGGATTATTACCAGACGATTTATAGCGGCTCTTTTGGCTCGCTAGGCCTGCGCGCGGGCTTACAGCGCTATAACAACGGCGATAGCAACGCCAACACCGGGAAATATATCGCCCTCGATTTATCTCTGCCGCTGGGCAACTGGTTCAGCGCCGGGATGACCCATCAGAACGGCTATACCATGGCCAACATTTCGGCGCGTAAGCAGTTTAATGAAGGGGCGATTCGAACCGTCGGCGCCAATATTTCGCGGGCGATTTCCGGCGATACCGGCGACGACAAAACCTTAAGCGGCGGCGCTTATACGCAGTTCGAAACGCGCTACACCAACGGCACGCTGAACGTCAACAGCGGCGCCGACGGCTACGTGAATACCAACCTGACCGCCAGCGGCAGCGTCGGCTGGCAGGGGAAAAATATCGCCGCCAGCGGGAGAACCGATGGCAATGCCGGGGTGATCTTCAATACCGGTCTGGAAGACGACGGCAAGCTCAGCGCTAAGGTTAATGGGCGCATCGTGCAGCTCAGCGGTAAACGCAACTACCTGCCGCTTTCGCCGTACAGCCGCTATGAAGTCGAACTGCAGAACAGTAAAAACTCGCTCGACAGCTACGACATTGTCAGCGGTCGTAAGAGTCACCTGACGCTTTATCCCGGTAACGTGGCGGTGATCGAGCCGGAAGTGAAGCAAATGGTCACCGTCTCCGGGCGCATCCGCGCCGAAGACGGCACGCTGCTGGCGAACGCGCGCATTAATAACCATATCGGGCGCACCCGCACCGATGAGAACGGTGAATTTGTCATGGATGTCGATAAAAAATATCCCACCATTGATTTTAGCTACGGCGGAAATAAAACCTGTGAAGTGGCGCTGGAGCTCAGCCAGGCGCGCGGTGCGGTGTGGGTAGGGGACGTAGTATGCAGCGGTCTCTCTTCATGGGCGGCGGTGCAGCAGACAGGAGAAGGTAATGAAAGCTAAGTGGCTAGCTCTGATGGTAGCGATGCTCGCGGAACTGTCGATATCGCAAACTTATGCCGCGATCTCGAAAACTACCTGGAGCGATGCGCCAGCGCGCGAATTCGTCTTCGTTGAAAACAACTCTGATGATAACTTCTTCGTCACCCCTGGCGGCGCGTTGGATCCGCGTATGACCGGTGCAAACCGCTGGACGGGTTTAAAATACAACGGATCAGGCACGATTTATCAGCAGAGCCTGGGTTATATCGATAATGGCTATAACACCGGGCTCAATGCAAACTGGAAGTTCGACATGTGGCTGGAAAATTCCCCGGTATCCCATCCGCTGCTGGGGCTACGCTGTATTAACTGGTATGGCGGCTGCGATATGGCGACCAGCCTGATTCAGCCGCAGACTACCGACGCTAGCGGTTTTTATGGCGCGACGGTAACCAGCGGCGGCGCTAAGTGGATGCACGGCATGATGTCTGATGCTTTCTATCAGTATCTACAACAGATGCCGGTTGGCGGTAGCTTTACGATGACCATTAATGCCTGTCAGACATCCGTGGCTTACGATGCAAGCCTCGGCCAGCGCTGTAAAGATCAGGCATCAGGTAACTGGTACGTCCGTAACGTTACTCACACCAAAGCGGCGAATCTCAGGCTCATCAACACCCACTCTCTGGCAGAAGTATTTATTAACAGCGATGGCGTACCGACGCTGGGCGAAGGAAATGCCGATTGCCAGACGCAGACTATTGGTAGCCGTGCGGGTTTAAGCTGCAAAATGGTCAACTATAATTTGCAAACCAATGGCTTGAGCAATACGTCGATACATATCTTCCCGGCAATCGCTAACTCATCGCTGGCGTCGGCCGTCGGGGCGTACGATATGCAGTTCAGTCTCAACGGCAGCTCGTGGAAACCGGTGAGCAATACGGCTTATTACTACACGTTCAACGAAATGAAGAGTTCGGATGCGATCTACGTCTTTTTCTCGAGCAACTTCTTTAAGCAGATGGTGGCGTTGGGTATAAGCGACATTAACACTAAAGATTTGTTTAACTTCCGTTTTCAGAATACGACTTCACCAGAGTCAGGTTGGTATGAGTTTTCTACTTCGAATACGTTAATTATCAAACCGCGTGATTTCAGCATCAGCATTATCTCCGATGAGTACACTTCGGCGCCGTCACGTGAGGGTTATGTCGGCAGCGGCGAACCGGCGCTGGATTTCGGCTACATCGTCACCACCAGCGGTAAAACCGCCGCCGATGAGGTGTTGATTAAAGTGACCGGCCCGTCACAGGCGATTAGCGGGCGCTCGTATTGCCTGTTCAGCTCGGCGGACGGTACCGCGCAGGTGCCGTTTCCGGCGTCGCTCTCTTTCATTACCCAAAGCGGGGCGACGAAAAGTTACGATGCCGGCTGCGACGATAGCTGGCACGACATGACCGATGCGCTATGGCTGACCACGCCGTGGACTGATATTTCCGGCGATGTGGGGCAGATGGATAAAACAACGGTGCGCTTCTCGATTGCTATGGACGATCCTATCTCGCTGCGCACCATCACCGACAACGGCTGGTTTGGCGAGGTCAGCGCTTCAGGAGAGATTCATGTCCAGGCGACGTGGCGTAACATTAATTAAGCTGACGCTGGCGAGCCTGTGGCTGCTGGCCGCGCCGCTGGCGCAGGCGATTTCTGTCGGTAATCTGACCTTTTCGCTGGCCTCTGACGCTGAGTTTGCGGCGAAAAGGGTGATTAACAACAATAAAAGCGCGCGGCTATATCGGGTGTCGGTGGTGGGTATCGACCGGCCCGGCGGCCATGAGGTTCGTGCCCGCCCGGCGGACGGCGAACTGCTGTTCGCCCCGCGCCAGCTGACGCTGCAGGCGGGTGAAAGCGAATATTTTAAGTTCTATTATCACGGGCCGAAGGATAACCGCGAACGCTACTATCGGGTCTCGTTTCGTGAAATTCCCACCCGCAACCTGGTGATGCGCGCCCCGGCGGGCGGGCAGATCAGCATGGAGCCGGTGGTGGTGATGGATACCATTCTGGTGGTACGCCCGCGGCAGGTTCAGTTTAAATGGGCGTTCGATAAAGCGGCGGGGAGCGTCAGTAATACCGGCAATACCTGGTTTAAGCTGCTGATAAAACCGGGATGCGACACCACGGAAGAGGAAGGTGACGCCTGGTATCTGCGCCCCGGCGATGTCGTTCGCCAGCCGTCGCTGCGTAAGCCCGGCAACCACTACATTATCTATAACGAGAAATTTATTAAAATCAGCAATGATTGCCCGGTGAAATAACCGGGCAATCGCCTGAATTATTCCTCGTTCAGCAACTCACTCACCAGCGCGATATGGGTCTTAATGCCGACCGCCAGCGCATCTTCGTCGATGCGAAAATGCGGGTTGTGCACGTTCCACGTCGCCCCTTTTTGCGCATTGCCGCAGCCGATAAACAGGAAGGTTCCGGGGATTTTCTCCTGATAGGAGGAGAAATCCTCGCTGCCGAATAGCGCCTTATCCTGCAGCTGTAGCGTGCCTGCCGGGAAATGGCGGGCTATAGCTTCACGGGCGATATGATTGGTGGCGTCGTGGTTATTTCCCACCGCATAGCCCTGCTGCCATTTGATTTCGTAGCTGGCGCCGTGGGCGGCGGTGATGCCGTCGATAATCCGCGCCATCAGCGGCGGCACCGCCTCGCGCACCTGCTGGCTATGGGTACGCAGCGTCCCGGCCAGGCGCGCGCTGTCGGGGATCACGTTATAGCTATCGCCGGCCTGAAAAGTGGCGATAGTCAGCACTGGCGCGTTGGCCGGGTCGATATGGCGGGCGACGATCTGCTGCAGCGCGCCGACCACTTCCGCGCCGATGGTCACCGGATCGATACAGTGCTGAGGCATCGAGCCGTGGCCGCCTTTGCCGCGAATGGTGATATCAAAGTTATCGCTGGAAGCGACGTACACTCCCTCTTTCAGGGTAATCACGCCAACCGGGCTGGTGGGGAAAACATGCAGGCCGAAAATATGTTCGACATCGTCAACCACGCCAAGCTCAACCAGCTCACGCGCCCCGCCCGGCGGCACCTCTTCCGCGGGCTGGAAGATGAATTTAATGCTGCCGTGCAGCTGTTCGTGAAGCTGGCACAAGACTTTCGCCGCCCCCATCAGCATCGCGGTATGCGCGTCGTGACCGCAGGCGTGCATTACGCCGGGCTTCGTTGAGCAGAATGCTTCTCCGCTCTCTTCCTGGAGCGGTAGGGCATCGATATCGGCCCGCAGCGCCCACATGGGCCCAGGATGCGCGCCGCGCAGTACGGCAATCACGCTATTTTCCAGCGGGCGGCTTATCTCGAGACCGGAAAATAGCGCCAGCTCGCGGGCGATGTAATCGGCGGTCGGCTTCTCGTTAAACGACAGATCCGGATGGGCGTGGATATGGCGACGCCAGCGCAGCGCTTCCTCGGCCGCGGCGGAAATTAATTGTTCAGTGGCGTGATGCATCAGTGACTCCTTCAATCAATAACGGGCTGACTGACGACGGTTTTACGTTTCATGAGCGGCAGCACCGCCAGCGCGGAGCAAACCATCGCCAGTGAAAGAAACAGGAAAGCGCTGGCGTAACCGTGGGTTTTCTCCACCAGATAGCCAATGACGATCGGCGAGACAAAGCCGCCGAGGGTACCGCCGGTATTAATCAGACCGATAGCCGAGCCCATCATATTTTCCGGCAGGCGCTTCATCGGCAGGGTAAAGGCGGTGACGAAGGTCGACATCAGGAAAATTTCGCCGATAAACAGCAGCAGGCTGGCGGTCAGCGGCGTCCGGGCATGGAAGATAGCGAAGATCGCCACGGCGCTGATTAGCGCGCTAATCGCGATGACCAGCGGTTCGCGATTGAGAAAATATTTACCCACCAGCCAGCCGGTACCCAGCGATGAGATCCAGATCCCCAGACCGCCCGCGGCCACCACGTAGCCGGATGCAGACAGCGACATCCCCATACTCTGAACAAAAAACTTCGGTAGCCAGGCCATCAGGCCATAGCTGGGAATATTGACGCAAAAGATAGCCAGAAAGAGCAGGATTACCGTGGGGTTACGCCACAGGGCGGCGCCGGCGGCGCTCTGTTTCGCGACCACCGCCGTCGGTTGCCGGCGCGGCACGCGCAGGGCGATCAGCAGGGCGATGGCGCAGGCCACGATCCCCAGTACGGTGAACGACAGATGCCAGCCGAGCAGCGCCAGTGCGTTAACGGCGATAATCGGCCCAATGGTCATCGCCAGTCCCGCTGACGACAGCAATATCGATTGGGCGAAGGTACGTTGTTCCAGAGTGAAGTTGCTTACCACCGCCTTGGCGCAGGAGCAGGGATAGCCTGAATGGCCGACGCCTGACAGAAAGCGGAACAGCAGCAGCAGGCCGAAGCTCGCTCCCAGCAGGCCAAAGCACAGCGCGAATATCCCCAGCGCCGCCAGCGACAGCACGAGCATCGTTTTGTAGCCAATGCGATCGTTAAGCCAGCCCGCCGGCACCTGAAACAGCGAATAGGCGAGAAAAAAGATGCCGGTAATGTAGCCCAGTTGTTCGGCGTTGAGCCCGAACTCCTTTTCGATAGGCAGCAGCGCGAAGCCGGTGACGGTTTTGTCGATATAAACGACCACGTAGCCGATAAACAGTAAGAAGATCATCTGAGACTGACTTTTCATTTTTTTCCGCCCGGTGTCTCATGGTTGCATGTGTTGTCGTGGGGGAATCCCCTACTGCATCCTCAGGCTTTACCCGCGCGGCGGGAAGATATAATTTTTCTATAGGTGATGCTTTTTTCTGATAGGGGTGAGCGGTGAAATATCTTCCCAAATTAAACCAGCTGCAGGCGCTACGGCAGGTGGCGCGCAGCGGCAGCATCCGCTCGGCGGCGCGTGAACTGGGGCAATCGCAGCCGGCGCTGAGCCGGACATTACGTGAGCTGGAGCAAATCCTCGGTACGCAACTTTTTCTGCGCAGTAAAGAAGGCGTCGCCCTGACCGAAGCGGGAATCGCTTTCTTACAGCGCGCGGAGTGGGTGCTGGAGGAGCTGCGGCGCGCGGCGGATGAGGTGGAACAGATTAACCATGTCACCCACGGTCGGCTGACGGTCGGCTTTTCGTCGTTGATTGCCCTGACGGTATTTCCGCAAGTGGCCGAAGGGTTTAAGCAGGCGCTGCCGCAGGTGCAGATGACGGTGAAAGAGGGGCAGCTTTCGTCACTGCTGCCGGGCGTCCGCAGCGGAGAGATAGACCTGGCGATCGGATCGGTCGACCCGATGCATCCGCCGGAAGGGGTGATGCTGGAACCGCTGTTTACCGCGCCGTTCTGTGTCATCGCGCGCAAGGGGCATCCGCTGGCGCACGAGAGCGATCTGCTGGCGCTGCGTAAAGCCCGCTGGCTGCTGCCGGTGTCGCCGATGGGCTACTACCAGCAGTTACAAAACGAGCTGATTCACTTTTATCGCCAGGTGTCGATTACCCCGCTGCGCACCGACTCGGTCATTGTCGGTTTGCAGATGGTACTGGAATCCGATTATTTGACCATCGTCGCGCGCGCCATGAACCAGCCGCTGCAGCTTGGCGAAAAGCTGGTCACGCTGCCGGTATCCACGCTCCCGGCGGCGCAGTATTGCGCGGTGTGGTCGCAAAAATCGGCGCTCACCGCCAATGCCCGGCTGTTTCTCAATCGACTGCGAAGCGCCTGTCAGCGCTACGCCTGGTAAAACGGCGGCTCGCCAGCTGGCTGAGGGCGCAGCACAGTAAATAGTAAACCGCGCCGGTAAAGACGAATATCGCCAGCGGGTAGATTTGCACCCGGTTATTGACCTGCCCGGCGACGGTAGTGAGTTCAGGCACGTTGACGATAAACGCCAGCGAGGTGTCCTTCAGCAGGCCGATAAAAATGCCGACCAGCGACGGCTGGACGTTGCGCAGCGCCTGCGGTAGCAGGATTAAGCGTAGCGTCTGGCCAGGAGTGAAGCCCTGCGTCAGCGCCGCTTCATGCTGGCCGCCGGGCAGGGCGCGCAGCCCCGCCAGCACCGAGTGCATCACCGAGGCGGCTGTGAACCACGCCAGCGCCAGCGTGACCGTTACTGCGCCCGGCAGATCGCCGCCGGTCAGCATCGGCAGCAGATACCACAGCCAGAAAATAACGAAGATCAGCGGGATACCGCGAATAATTTCCGCCCACAGGAATAGCAGACGACGGACCGCTCCGCCGTAGCGCCAGGCGGCGCAGGCTAGCAGAATACCGCCCGGTAGCGCCAGCGCGGTCGCGCCGATGGCCATCAGTAAGGTGAGCGCCACGCCGCCGGGTTGGCCTTCCGCCAGCCGTCCCCACAGCAGATAATCAAGGTTGTCGGCGATCACCGCGAGGTTAGCGTTCATGTTGTGCGCTCCGTGGCTGACGATATCCTGGACCGAAGCGCGTCAGCGCCAGCCCCATAACGATCCCCAGCGCAAGATATAGTGCGGTGCCGACAGCAAAGGCCTCCAGCGCATGGGCGTTATAGCTCTCGATTTGCCGTACCTGGTAGGTGAGCTCGGCGAAGCCAATACCGCTGGCCAGCGAAGAGAGTTTCATCAGGTTCAGGTACTGGCCGACAATCGGCTGCCAGGCGTTGGCCAGCCCCTGCGGCAGCAGAATAAAACGTAATTCCCCCCACGGGCTAAATCCCTGCGACAGCGCCGCTTCGCGCTGGCCGTGGCTGACGGCGCGCAGTCCGGCGGCAATCTCTTCCACCAGAAATGCCGAGGTAAATACGCCGAGCCCCCACATTGAGCAGAGAAATTCCGGCGTCAGCCACCAGACGTCGCCCGGTAGAATCGACCAGCTATGGGAGTCGTTGATAAAATCGCGCGCCGCCAGCGGCAGCAGGTTCCAGGCGGCGAAGTACCAGAACAGCAGTTGAACCAGCAGCGGCGTATTGCGAAACAGCGATACCCACGCCGCCACCAGCCAGCGGCCGGGGTGTCCGCCGCCGAGACGCAGCGCCAGCAGCAGCACCGCCAGCGCGGTGGCCAGCAGCATCCCGGCCACGCTGACCCAGACGGTAGTGAGAAAACCGGAGATAATCCACTGCAGCGGCTGCCCACTGAGTACGCCATGCCAGTCGAGAATCGCCATCACTCAACGCTCTCCTGATGTAGCGGGTCGAGCACCTTCTGCAGAAAACGGCGGGTACGCGCATGCTGCGGGCGGGCGAAAAATTCCGCCGGCGGCGCGGTTTCGAGGATTTCGCCACCGTCGATAAACACCACCCGATCGGCGATTTCGCGGGCAAACTGCATCTCGTGAGTGACCACCACCATGGTGATACCGCTGTGGGCCAGGGCTTTCATCACCTGCAGCACTTCGCCGATCATCTCCGGATCCAGCGCCGAGGTTGGTTCATCAAACAGGATGATTTGCGGCGAGGAGGCAAGGGCGCGGGCGATGGCGACGCGCTGCTGTTGGCCGCCGGAGAGCTGAGCGGGCATCTGCCGCGCTTTATCCGTGAGACCGACCTGGGTGAGTAATTCCAGCGCCCGCTTTTGGGCGGCATCGTGTTGCCAGCCGTGCACGCGCTCCAGCGCGAGGGTAATATTCTCCTGCGCCGTCAGGTGAGCGTAGAGATTGAACTGTTGAAAAACGAAGCCGACCCGGCTGCGCAATTGGCGCAGCGCGCTGCCGGTCAGGCGGCGGGTCGGTTTGCCATCGATGAGGATCTCGCCGCCGCTTAAGGATTCAAGCTGGTTGATCAGGCGGATCAGCGTTGATTTACCCGATCCTGATGGCCCGAGGATCGCCACCACTTCGCCGGGATTGACCGTTAAATTAACGCCGTTTAGTACCTGATGATCGCCGTAGCGTTTAACCACGTCGCGAAAGGTAATACTGGCCTGCTGCAGATGCGAGAAATCCGCGGCCGAAGCCGCGGAGCGTGAAAATAAGGCGGAAAACATCTGGATTATTTCGCTTCTATGGTAAAGGCGCGCGGCTGCGGAGAGGCGGTGCCAGGGCCAAACCAGGTGTCGTAGATTTTCGCCGCCTGGCCGGATTTTTCCAGCTTAACCAGCTCGTCGTTCACCGCTTTCAGCAGCGCCGGCTCGCCTTTTTTCACACCGACGCCAATCTCTTCTTTGCTCAGCAAATCCGGCAGAATTTTAAAGTTGGCTTTATCCGGCGCGCCCGCCAGCAGCCCGGCGAGAATGGTGCTGTCCTGGGTTATCGCCTGCACGTTGCCGTTTCGCAGGGCGGTCAGCGCCAATGGAATATCGTCATAGGAGAGCACCCGCGACTGCGGGAAGCGCTGGTGCAGCGCCTGTTCGCCGGTGGTGCCTTTTACCGCGCCGATGCGCGCTTTGCTGTAGTCATCCAGTTTATCCGGCGACTTAGCCGGAACCAGGAACTGCTGGCCGGTCACAAAGTAGGGCGTTGAGAAATCAATGACCTGCGCACGCTCCGGGGTAATGGTGATATCGGCGACGATCAGGTCGGCCTTACCGGACTGCAGCAGAGGAATACGGTTAGCCGGGTTAGTGGCCACCAGCTCAAGCTTGACGCCAAGAGATTTCGCCAGCGCCTGCGCGAAATCGACGTCGTAACCCACCAGTTGATGGGTTTTGGCATCCACGGAACCAAACGGCGGGTTAGCGTCGAAGGTGGCGACCTTCACCACCCCGGCGGCTTTGATATCGGCTAACTGGTCGGCCTGAACCTGGGCGGTCAGCAGCAGCGCGCCCAGCGCAAAAGCGATTTTGGTATAAGTTTTATGCATCATCATTCCCCTGAATCCCTGTTTTGTTTTGTGTTTATCACGCTCCCACAAAAGCGCCTCGTCCGGCAAAGAAGAAAAAATTCTTATCTATAACCAAAATCTCTTAATAAAAATGGGGATATTGCCGTTAATCAAATCGCTTTTACAGGAAGGGGTTAGTCACCGAAGCGCAGCGGCTAATATGCATCTTCCAGGATTACAAATTCGGAATTGATATTTCCCGCCCGTCGGCGATTGTGGTTGAAATAACAACAACGCAAACCCGACCGATGGAGGAGAAATGAAAGTAGCGCTGTGGCAACGGATTACCGGCTGGCTGGCTTTTTTATCTAACGGAGAAGCCGGGCAGCAAGATGGTCAACGGATGATGGAGGCGATCTTGCCGGTCGCCAGCCTGTATGGCGTGGATCTCGGCAACGTGGAAACCCGGTGGTTTCGCCATGACAAAACATACTGAGCGGCGCTGGACGCGCGAAGCCTACTGGAACGAGGTGTGCTCTGTGTAGCCGAAGGCTGCTTGCGGTTGCGGTAAAAAGGAGAGGTTCCGCAGCCCAAGCAGCTTTAAACCCAGGCTCCTACGCCTGTTCGCCCTGTTTTTTTCCCATCCCCGTTTTGCAATTTCCCCGCCGTCACGGTATAAATGACCTTCATTTGGATGTTTAGACGTCCATACATAAAGAAGGCAATATGCAAACAACATCACAACAACAAGGTGGGCAACTTAAGCGCACCATGAAAACGCGCCACCTGATTATGCTCTCGCTGGGCGGCGTCATTGGCACAGGGTTATTCTTCAATACCGGCTATATTATCTCGACCACCGGCGCGGCGGGCACGCTACTGGCGTATCTGATCGGCGCGCTGGTGGTCTGGCTGGTGATGCAGTGTCTTGGCGAACTGTCGGTGGCGATGCCGGAAACCGGCGCCTTTCACGTGTATGCCGCGCGTTATCTCGGCCCGGCGACCGGCTATACCGTGGCGTGGCTCTACTGGCTGACCTGGACCGTGGCGCTCGGCTCGAGCTTTACCGCCGCCGGATTCTGTATGCAGTACTGGTTCCCGCAGGTGCCGGTGTGGGTCTGGTGCGTGATTTTCTGCGCGGTGATTTTCGCCCTGAATGTTATCTCTACCCGCTTCTTTGCCGAAGGCGAATTTTGGTTCTCGCTGGTCAAAGTGATCACCATCCTTGCTTTTATTATTCTCGGCGGCGCGGCCATCTTCGGCTTTATTCCGCTGACCGACGGTTCACCGGCGCCGGGGCTGCATAACATCACCGCCGAAGGCTGGTTCCCTCATGGCGGCCTGCCGATCCTGATGACTATGGTGGCGGTGAACTTCGCTTTCTCGGGCACCGAACTTATCGGCATCGCCGCCGGCGAGACGCAAAACCCGCATCAGGTGATTCCGGTCGCAATCCGCACCACTATTGCCCGGCTGATTATTTTCTTTATTGGCACCGTTTTCGTGCTCGCGGCGCTGATCCCGATGCAGCAGGCGGGGGTGGAAAAAAGCCCGTTCGTACTGGTGTTTGAAAAGGTCGGCATTCCTTATGCGGCGGATATTTTTAACTTTGTGATCCTGACCGCGATTTTGTCGGCGGCCAACTCCGGCCTGTATGCCTCCGGACGGATGCTGTGGTCGCTATCAAATGAGAAGACGTTGCCAGCCTGCTTTGCCAAAGTGAATAAACGCGGCGTGCCGCTAACCGCGCTGTCGGTAAGCATGCTGGGCGGCGTGCTGGCGCTGTTTTCCAGCGTAGTCGCGCCGGATACGGTGTTTGTCGCGCTGTCGGCGATTTCCGGTTTTGCGGTGGTCGCGGTATGGCTGAGCATCTGCGCGTCGCATTTTGTCTTCCGCCGCCGCCATCTGCAACAGGGCAAAGCGTTAAGCGAGCTGCACTATCGCGCGCCGTGGTATCCGCTGGTGCCGGTGCTGGGGTTTGTCCTCTGCCTGGTGGCCTGCGTGGGGCTGGCCTTTGACCCAAGCCAGAGTATTGCGCTGTGGTGCGGGATCCCGTTCGTCGCGCTGTGTTATGGTGCTTACTATCTGACTCGTACACGGAAATTAACTCAGGAGCCGCAACATGCCGCAGAATAATCCGCTAACCGCAATCCTTGAAACGCAACCGTTCGTGCTGCTGGATGGCGCGATGGCGACGGAGCTGGAAGCGCGCGGCTGCAATCTGGCCGATAGTTTATGGTCGGCGAAGGTACTGCTGGAGAATCCGCAGCTGATCCGCGATGTGCATCTCGACTATTTCCGCGCTGGCGCACAGGTGGCGATCACCGCCAGCTATCAGGCAACGCCGGCAGGCTTTGCCGCCCGCGGGCTGGATGAGGCGCAGTCGAAGGCGCTGATAGGTAAAAGCGTCGAGCTGGCGCGTAAAGCCCGCGAGGCGTATCTGGCGGAAAACCCGCAGGCGGGAACGTTGCTGGTGGCCGGGTCGGTCGGGCCGTATGGCGCGTATCTGGCGGATGGCTCCGAGTATCGCGGCGATTATCAGCGCAGCGCGGAGGCGTTTCAGGCGTTCCACCGCCCGCGCGTCGAAGCGCTGCTGGATGCCGGGGCGGACCTGCTGGCCTGTGAAACGCTACCGTCGTTTGCCGAAATCACGGCCCTGGCGGCGCTGCTGCGTGACTACCCGCGCGCCCGCGCCTGGTTCTCATTGACCCTGCGCGACGCCGAACATCTCAGTGACGGCACGCCGCTGCGCGAGGGTGTTGCGGTATTGGCCGATAATCCCCAGGTGCTGGCGCTGGGGATTAACTGTATCGCGCTGGAAAATACCACCGCCGCGCTGCAGCATCTGCACAGCCTGACGTCGCTGCCGCTGGTGGTCTATCCTAACTCCGGCGAGCACTATGATGCGCTGACCAAGACCTGGCATCATCACGGTGAAGCCTGCGCGACGCTTGCGGCCTATTTGCCGCAGTGGCTGGCGGCTGGCGCCAGGCTGATTGGCGGCTGTTGTCGCACCACGCCGCAGGATATCGCCGCGCTGGCGGCGGGCCGCTAACACCTGTATTTCTTTCCCCCGGATGGCGGCGCTCTGCGCCTGATCCGGGCTACCAGTACCGCGAGCCGGGGAACCCATTTCTTTAATCCCTGTTTTTAACTATCTAATCCCGCTTTTCTTCTAAAAACGATTCGCTATTAGGCAGAATTTTTAATTACTTCATCTCCACGCTGATGCCGGAAATACTGCACCCATAACAACTAAGGGGAAGCAGACACTATGGCATTCACATCGCGAATTACTCTTCTGGCGGCGCTGGCTTTCGCTGCCTTCCAGGCGCAGGCGGTTAACGTCACCGTCGCCTATCAAACCTCCGCTGAACCGGCGAAAGTCGCCCAGGCGGATAACACCTTCGCCAAAGCCAGCGGCGCCACCGTTGACTGGCGTAAATTCGACAGCGGCTCCAGCATCGTACGCGCGCTGGCCTCAGGCGATGTGCAAATCGGCAACCTCGGCTCCAGCCCGCTGGCGGTGGCCGCCACTCAGCAAGTACCGATTGAAGTGTTCCTGCTGGCCTCAAAGCTTGGTAATTCCGAAGCGCTGGTAGTGAAGAAAGATATCACTAAGCCGGAAGATCTGATTGGCAAGCGCATTGCGGTACCGTTTATTTCGACCACCCACTACAGCCTGCTTTCCGCGCTGAAACATTGGGGAATCAAACCGGGCCAGGTGCAGATTATCAACCTGCAGCCGCCGGCGATTATTGCCGCCTGGCAGCGCGGCGATATCGATGGCGCTTACGTGTGGGCGCCAGCCGTTAACGAACTGGAAAAAGAGGGCAAGGTGCTGACCGACTCCGCGCAGGTGGGGCAATGGGGCGCGCCGACGCTGGATGTCTGGGTCGTACGTAAAGACTTTGCCGAGCAGCATCCGGATATCGTGAAAGCTTTCGCTAAAAGCGCCATCGACGCGCAGCAGCCCTATATCGCCAACCCGGAGGCGTGGCTGAAGCAGCCGGAAAATCTCAGCAAGCTGTCGCGACTGAGCGGCGTGCCGGAGGCGGATGTGCCGGTGTTAGTCAAAGGCAATACCTATCTTACCGCCGCCCAGCAGGCGCAGGAGCTTAACGGCCCGGTGAACCAGGCGATTATCGATACCGCGAAATTCCTCAAAGAGCAGGGCAAAGTGCCGGCCGCAGGAACCGATTATAGCCAGTTCGTTACCGACCGTTTCGTGAAATAAAAGGAGGCTCTGATGCTGCAAATCTCGCATCTTTCCGCTGATTATGGCGGTAAACCAGCGCTGGCGGATATCAACCTGACGCTGGACAGCGGCGAACTGCTGGTGGTGCTGGGCCCCTCCGGCTGCGGCAAAACCACGCTGCTGAACCTGATTGCCGGATTCGTGCCCTACCAGCACGGCAGCATCACCCTTGAAGGCCGCCGCATCGACGGGCCGGGCGCAGATCGCGGCGTGGTGTTTCAAAATGAAGGTCTGCTGCCGTGGCGCAACGTGCTGGATAACGTCGCGCTGGGATTACAGCTGGCGGGAGTTGAAAAGACCCGACGCCGGGAAATCGCCGCGCAAATGTTGAAAAAAGTCGGCCTGCAGGGGGCGGAAAAGCGCTTTATCTGGCAGCTTTCCGGCGGCCAGCGCCAGCGTGTCGGTATTGCGCGCGCGCTGGCGGCGGATCCGCAGCTTCTGCTGCTGGATGAGCCCTTCGGCGCGCTGGATGCCTTTACTCGCGAGCAGATGCAAACCCTGCTGCTGCGCCTGTGGCATGAAACCGGCAAGCAGGTGCTGTTGATTACCCACGATATCGAAGAAGCGGTATTTATGGCCAGCGAGCTGGTGATGCTGTCGCCGGGGCCGGGGCGGGTGCAGGAACGCCTGCCGCTGGAGTTTGGCCGCCGTTTTGTCGCCGGTGAATCCTGCCGCAGCATTAAATCGGATCCGCAATTTATCGCCCAGCGCGAATATGTGCTTAGCAGGGTGTTCGAACAACGGGAGGCTTTCTCATGAGCGTGGTCCTCAATGATAAACCGCGCCAGCGCGCGCTGAAGTGGCGCTGGCCGCTCTCACGGCAGCTGACCCTTAGCGTGGCGACGCTGGCGGTGTTGCTGGCTATCTGGTGGGCGGTGACCGCGCTGCAGCTGATTAGCCCGCTGTTTTTACCCTCGCCGTGGCAGGTATTACAGAAGCTACTGACCATTGCCGGGCCGCAAGGCTTTATGGACGCGACCCTGTGGCAGCATCTGGCGGCGAGCCTGACGCGTATCGCCATCGCGCTGGTACTGGCGGCGATCGTTGGCGTGCCGGTGGGGATCGCCATGGGATTGAGTCCAACGGTACGCGGGATCCTCGACCCGCTGATCGAACTGTATCGTCCGGTACCGCCGCTGGCGTGGCTGCCGCTGGTGATCATCTGGTTCGGCATTGGCGAAACGCCGAAAATCTTACTGATCTATCTGGCTATTTTCGCCCCGGTAGTGATGTCGACGCTGGCGGGGGTTAAAAGCGCGCAGCAGGTCCGCGTTCGCGCCGCACAGTCTTTAGGGGCCAGTCGCGCTCAGGTGCTGTGGCTGGTGATCCTGCCGGGCGCGCTGCCGGAAATTCTTACCGGCCTGCGCATTGGCCTTGGCGTCGGTTGGTCGACGCTGGTGGCGGCGGAGCTGATTGCCGCCACTCGCGGCTTAGGTTTTATGGTGCAATCCGCCGGTGAATTCCTGGCGACCGATGTGGTGTTAGCCGGGATCGCGGTGATTGCGATAATCGCATTTGTTCTGGAACTGGGACTGCGCGCGTTGCAGCGCCGCCTGACGCCCTGGCATGGAGAAGTACAATGAGTGAACGTCTGAGCATTACCCCGTTGGGGCCGTATATTGGCGCGCAGGTGGCCGGAGCCGATTTGACCCGTCCGTTAAGCGATAATCAGTTTGAGCAGCTATACCACGCGGTGCTGCGTCATCAGGTGGTGTTCCTGCGCGAGCAAAATATCACCCCGCAACAGCAGCGCGATCTGGCGTTACGTTTTGGCGATTTGCATATCCATCCGGTCTATCCGCATGCGCCGGGCGTGGATGAAATTATCGTGCTGGATACCCATAACGATAATCCGCCGGACAACGATAACTGGCATACCGACGTGACCTTTATCGATACGCCGCCGGCGGGGGCGATTCTGGCGGCGAAGGCGTTACCTTCTACCGGCGGCGATACCCTGTGGACCAGCGGTATTGCCGCCTGGGAAGCGTTATCCGAACCGTTCCGCCAGCTGTTGAGCGGGTTACGCGCGGAGCACGATTTCCGCAAATCGTTCCAGGAGTACAAATACAACAAGACGCAAGCGGAGCATCAGCGCTGGCGCGAGGCGGTGGCGAAGAACCCGCCGCTGTTGCACCCGGTGGTACGTACCCATCCGGTAACCGGTAAGCAGGCGCTGTTCGTCAATGAAGGGTTTACCACCCGTATTGTGGATGTCAGCGAGAAAGAGAGCGAGGCGCTGCTGAATTTCCTGTTTGCTCACGTCACAAAACCGGAATTCCAGGTGCGCTGGCGCTGGCAGCCGAACGATGTGGCGATTTGGGATAACCGGGTGACGCAGCATTACGCCAACGCCGACTATCTGCCGCAGCGGCGCATCATGCACCGCGCGACAATTCTTGGCGATAAGCCGTTCTACCGGGCGGGATAAACGGCTAGAGATGCGCGCCGATGTAGCGCTGGTAGCGGTTGGCTTTCAGGTAGGTTAAATCCACCAGCACCAGCCCATCGACGCAGTGATTAAAGTCCGGGTCGCTGCCGAAATCGATAAACTGCACGCCTCCCGGCTCGCACACTTCCGAGTACTGTTTATACAGCGGCGGGATGCCGCAGCCGAGGTTGCCGAGCAGGGACTTCAGCCGCGTCAGGTCTTCGGTGTAATCCTCGCCGCCAAACTGCGCCAGCACCTCGGGTAGCGAAGCTGGGTAGGGGCGACGGGATTTGGCCAGCGGATGCGTCGCCGGAAACCATAAGCGGTAGAAGGCGACCAGCAAATCGCGGGCATCGGGCGGCAGTCCGCCTGAAATTGAGACCGGGCCAAAAAGATAGCGATAGTGCGGGTTTCGCGCCAGCCAGGCGCCGATGCCTGACCAGAGATAATCCAGCCCGCGGCGCCCCCAGTAGCGCGGCTGAATGAAGCTGCGCCCCAGTTCAATCCCGTGCTGCAGAATATCGTCCATCCGTGCGTCGTAGTGGAACAGGCTGTAGCTGTAGATGCCCTCCAGTCCTCGTTTCTCCAGTTGCATGGCGGTAGGCATAAAACGATAGGCGCCGACGATCTCCAGATCCTCTTCATCCCATAAAATCAGGTGCAGATAGTCATCATCGTAGCTATCGATATCGCGGCGTTTGCCGCTGCCTTCGCCGACCGCCCGGAAAGCGATCTCCCGCAGACGGCCCAGTTCGCGTAGCAGCGGCGCCTCTTCCTGGCCGTTGCGCTGCCACAGATAAATCAGCTTACCGTCCGCGGTTTTGCCCAGACATTCGGTTTTTGCCAGCTCGCGTTTGAGCAGCGCGCGGTCTTCCGGGCGGGCGATCGCGCTTTCGCTTTTAAACAGGCCGGGGTGTCCTTTACCGAGGCGCTCGACGTGGCGGTAGCAGCGGTCCGCCAGTTCGCGGGCGGAAAGCGGCGGCTGATGCCACGATGACCACGCGATTTGCTGGCCAATGCGTAACGGCAAGCTGCTATCGCGGCGGCGAAACATCTGCTGCATTAACAGCAGCAGCGGCAGACTCTCGGAGAACAGGGCGCTGGCGTAGAACAGCGGGCTGTTGTGGGCGCGGATCCACGCCGGCAGCAGAGGCGCGCGGTATTTCGCCGCCAGCTTGATGAAGCCGGGATGCCATTTTTTATCACGGATGCCGCGGCGGGTCAGACGCGAGACTTCCCCCGCCGGGAAGAAGATCAGCACGCCGCCCTGCTGAAGCTGTTGGTCCATCTGCTGCAGCGCTGCTTTGGCGGTACGGCCGTTGATATTATCCACCGGAATAAACAGCGAGCTCAGCGGTTCAAGATGGGTCAGCATGCGGTTAGTGACGACTTTGACATCGCGACGCACGCGGGAGACCGCATAGAGCAGAGCGAGACCATCGAGCGTGCCGGTCGGATGGTTGGCGATAATCACCAGCGGGCCATGTTCGGGGATTTGTTCGAGGTCATGCGCCGGAATAGCGCAACGGATATTGAGATGTTCGAGGACCTGTTCGACCGTATCCAGTCCTTTCAGGTGACGATGGCGGGCGGCAAATTGCTGGAACTCTTCTTCATGCAGAAGCTTTTTCAACACCTTTTTCTGCCAGGGGGCGGGCCTCGCCTGAGGCCACAGGTCATCGAGAACGTTGTCGAGACTAAACATAGTGACTCCTCCTCTGTCCTGCCCAGACAGTAGAAGGCGCAGATGTCGTTCAGATTACAATTCGGTGAAGATTCGGTCTCAGCAGGCGAGGTTTCCCGGATAGCGGCTAACGCCTCATCCGGGCTACGATCTGGCATTTGGTTGGTAGCCCCGGTAAGCGTCAGCGCTACCGGGGAGGATCCCCGGATAGCGGCTTACGCCTTATCCGGGCTACGGTTTGGCATTTGGTTGGTAGCCCCGGTAAGCGTCAGCGCCACCGGGGAGGGGCTATCGGCGTTCGCCGCAGCTAAGTTCAAAGCTTTCGCCAGCCCAGTTTGCAGGATATAGCCCGCGTTGGACATCTCGATGAAAGGTTGAAAATGGCCAATCTATAACCTGCGTAACCCAACCATGCTTGAGTGGATTGATATGGATGTAGTCTACATGACGGCGATAATCTTCTTCATCACGTATGGCATGCTCCCAGAAGCGAGGTTGCCAGATATGTTGTCGTTTTAGTGTTCTGCTAAAGCAGCCTTTGATATCGCGCCAGCGTGAAGAAAAATCGTCATCATTATTGGGAAGTGTCCAGATACAGTGGAGATGTTCAGGCAATACCACCCAGGCATTAATGATAAAAGGGCAACGTTGTTTTACAACGGAAACGGAGTAGCGAAATAATGCAATTCTTTCAGTCAGAAGCATGCTTCTACGGTCCTTCAAATTAACGGTAAAGAACCAGGTTCCCCCCTTGATGTAATAGCGTCGATAAGCAACCACAGCTTCTCCTGGTAGACAGCGTTTATAATGTTATTTAAGACGTTAAAGGAGAAGAGAAGGTTCGCCAAGGAGCCGTCACGGAAGATGGAAAGCAGCACGCAAAATCTGATTCCCGGATAGCGGCTCACGCCTCATCCGGGCTACAAGGTAGCCCCGGTAAGCGTCAGCGCTACCGGGGAGAGGGCAGGTTTAACGCAGGATTTTTTTCTCGGCCAGATCGAGGGCGAAATAGCTGAAGATCAGGTCCGCGCCCGCGCGTTTAATTGCGCCAAGGCTTTCCAGCACCACTTTCTCTTCGTCGATAGCGCCAGCCTGCGCGGCAAATTTGATCATCGCGTACTCGCCGCTGACCTGATAAGCGCCGAGCGGCAGGTCGGTGCGCTCGCGGATATCACGCAGGATATCCAGATAGGCGCCGGCCGGTTTCACCATCAGGCAGTCCGCGCCCTGGGCTTCATCGAGCAGCGACTCGCGAATTGCTTCGCGACGGTTCATCGGGCTCATCTGGTAGGTCTTACGATCGCCTTTCAGCGCGGTACCGGCGGCTTCACGGAACGGGCCGTAGAACGATGACGCGAATTTGGTCGAGTAAGACATAATCGCGGTATTGGTAAAGCCCGCGGCATCCAGCGAACGGCGGATCGCCTGTACCTGACCGTCCATCGCGGCGGATGGCGCGATGAAATCAGCGCCGGCGGCCGCGGCGACCACCGCCTGCTTACCGAGGTTTTCCAGGGTCGCATCGTTATCGACGCCGTGCTCGCACAGCACGCCGCAGTGGCCGTGCGAGGTGTATTCGCAGAAGCAGGTATCGGACATGACGACCATTTCCGGCACCGCCTGTTTGGCGATACGGGTCATCCGCGCCACCAGACCGTTTTCATTCCAGGTATCGCTACCGGTCGCGTCGGTATGATGGGAGATGCCAAAAGTCATCACTGAACGGATACCGGCGTTGGCGATGCGCTCAATTTCGCGCGCCAGATGTTTTTCCGGAATACGCATGACGCCAGGCATCGCTTCGATGGCTTTGTAATCGTCAATTTCTTCTTCAACAAAGATCGGCAACACCAGGTCGTTCAAACTCAGTGTTGTCTCTTCAAACATGGCGCGCAGCGAGGCGGATTGACGCAGGCGGCGTGGGCGAGTGATTAAATCTGTCATGGTTTGCCTGATTTTGTGAAATGAAAGAAGGTAGTGTACCGCAAACGACAGCGGGATGTTTCGCCAAAACGATCCTTAACAATCAGTGGCAAAACATCCCGCAACGATTACTGGCTGGCGGTTTCCATATTCGGCTGCACGCCGCTTAAGGCGCTGACGAGATCGTTGACGCCGTCGCTCATGGCGCTGAAACGGGTTAACGCGGAACGGGTCACCACCACGAAGACCCCGACGTTTGCCTGGGGGTTCATCGCCATATAGGTAATAAATCCGCCGCCGCCGCCGGTTTTCTGAATAATGCCCGGATGGCCGTTTTTCGGCTTCATGTACACCCAGCCCAGACCCAGCGCATCGGCTTTACCCGGTACATCCATGCCGATCACTCTGGTGAGCTGGGTACGTTGATAAATCAGCGTCTGCATGCGATCGGCCTGCTGGCCGCGGGTATAGAAATCTGAAGAGAGGAACTGCTGCATCCAGCGCATCATATCGCCCGGCGTCGAATACACGCCACCGCTGCCGATGGCCGCGAGGGTGTTATTACACGGGCTGGCGCCTTTCTCCGCCACCATCAGGCGCTGACACTGGTCCGGCGATGGGGTGAAGGTGGTGTCCTTCATGCCGAGCGGACGGGTGATTTGTTCTTCAAACAGCTGCGGGTAGGGCTTACCGGCGGCGGTCGATAGCGCATCGGCCAGCAGGTCGAAGGCCAGGTTGGAATAGGCCGCCTGCGAACCCGGCGTGGTTTTAAGCGTAGCCGTCGACAGCCAGTTCCAGCGCTGCTGGCGGGTCGGCCAGACGAAAACCGGGCGATGCGCCGCGCCGCCGGGCTGCTCGCGCGGCAGGGCGCTGGTGTGGGTCGCGAGGTTGACCAGCGTAATCGGTACGCCCTGGTAGGTTGGCACCCGTGCGCCAGGCGGCGCGTATTTGCTCAACGGATCGTCAAGCTTAACCACGCCCTGATCGAGGAGTTTCACCAGCATTTCACTGGTCATCAGCTTACTCAGAGAGGCGATACGGATAACGGAATCCAATTGTGGATGCTGATTGTTACCGGGGCGCGTTTCGCCGAAGCTGCGGAATACGCGCTGATTGCCGTCGATAACCACCATCGCCATGCCGGTGGCGCCGCTGCCGTAATAAATATGTTCGGCGAAGCGGTCGACCACATCAGAAGTAAATACCGGATCAACGCTCGGCTGAACCGCCTGGGCTGAGGTCCACGACGCCGCGCACAGCGCAGCAAAAATGAGCAAACTACGTTTCAACGGAGGCATCCATCGTTTATTAGGGGAATATACACTGTATTTATACTACGAAGTCGCAGCGAACAAAGTGGGAATAACGACAATATTCACAGAAAAGCGTAACGGTGCGTAAAAATGACTTTTTTCCGCTTTCAGATATCTGCTTTTCCGCCTGACGCGTATGATTAAGCTCTTATTCATCTTATAAAAGAGAGTGGTGATGGCATCTCAACGGGTTCTGATGGTAGTGGATATGCAAAACGGCGTATTCGAGACGCCGCGTGTCGATCGCGAACGCTGCGTGGCGCAAATCAATCGCCTGATTCACGCCGCCGATAGCGTTATTTTCATTCAGCACGCTGAAGCGGGTGGGCTGGAAGAGGGAAGCGAGGGGTTTGCGCTGCTGCCTGAACTGGCGCAACCCGCCGGGGCGCGCTACGTCACCAAAACGGCCTGCGATGCGTTTTATAAAACCGATCTTGAACAAGTGCTGCGCGAGAGCGGAACTCACGCTTTTGTTATCTGCGGCTGCGCGACCGATTATTGCGTCGATACCACCATCAAAAACGGCGCCAGCCGCGGCTACGCCATCACCATCGCCGAAGATGCCCATACCACCGCCAACCGCGCCGCCGCCGAGGCCAAAACGCTGATCGCTCACTATAACGAGGTGTGGCGGACTTTCACCCTTCCCGATAATCCATTACGCGTGAAACCCGTAGAAACAATTCTTGCCGAATGGCAGACGAACTAAGTCGCTGATATCCGGTCTCATCATGGGTCCGCTTTACTTCGCCGCCGCGCGTTGCGGCGGGCGTACGTGTGGTACACAGCAAAAACAGAACGATAAGAAGTTAGCAGGAGAGTACGATGTTTAAAGCTTTTTTCCCCAAACCGGGGCCGTTTTTTATTTCTGCCTTTATCTGGTCGCTGCTGGCGGTGATCTTTTGGCAGGCGGGCGGCGGCGACTGGCTGCTGCGGATAACCGGCGCATCGCAGGATGTCGCCATCAGCGCGGCGCGGTTCTGGTCGCTCAACTATCTGGTGTTTTACGCGTATTACCTGTTCTGCGTCGGCGCCTTCGCGCTGTTCTGGTTTATCTATAGCCCGCATCGCTGGCAATACTGGTCGATTCTCGGCACCTCGTTGATTATTTTTGTCACCTGGTTTTTGGTGGAAGTTGGGGTGGCGATCAACGCCTGGTATGCGCCGTTCTATGATTTGATTCAGAGCGCGCTGGCCACGCCGCACAAGGTCAGCATCAGTCAGTTCTACCACGAGATTGGCATTTTTCTCGGCATCGCGCTGATTGCGGTGGTGATTGGCGTGCTGAATAACTTCTTCGTCAGCCACTATGTGTTCCGCTGGCGTACCGCGATGAACGAACACTATATGGAACACTGGCAGCATCTGCGCCATATTGAAGGTGCAGCTCAGCGTGTGCAGGAAGACACCATGCGCTTCGCGGCGACGCTTGAAGACATGGGCGTAAGCTTTATTAATGCGGTCATGACGCTGATTGCCTTCCTGCCGGTGCTGGTTTCGCTGTCGGCGCATGTGCCGGACCTGCCGATCGTTGGTCATTTACCGTATGGACTGGTGATCGCCGCTATTGTGTGGTCGCTGATGGGAACCGGGCTGCTGGCGGTGGTCGGGATCAAGCTGCCGGGCCTGCAATTTAAAAACCAGCGGGTAGAAGCCGCCTATCGTAAAGAGCTGGTGTATGGCGAGGATGACGCCAACCGCGCCACGCCGCCGACCGTGCGCGAGCTGTTCAACGCGGTGCGCCACAACTACTTCCGTCTCTATTTCCACTATATGTATTTCAATATCGCCCGTATTCTTTACCTGCAGGTGGATAACGTTTTCGGCTTGTTCCTGCTGTTTCCGTCGATTGTCGCCGGTACGATTACGCTCGGCCTGATGACCCAGATCACCAACGTGTTCGGCCAGGTACGCGGCTCGTTCCAGTATCTGATAAGTTCGTGGACCACGCTAGTGGAACTGATGTCCATCTATAAACGTCTGCGCAGCTTTGAGCGCGAACTGGATAACAAAGGGCTGCAGGAAGTCTCTTCAACCGTTAATTAATAAATGCAAGGAAGGTTTATGGCGCAGGTTTCTCGCGGTGTTTCACTCTCTTTTACGCTGCTGGCCGGGTTGGTGCTGAGCGCCTGTACCAGCCAGCAGGCGCCTAAGTTGAAAGAAGGCGAGAAGCCGGTGGATGTTGCCGCCGTGGTGCGGCAAAAAATGCCCGCCAGCGTCAAAGACCGCGAGGCCTGGGCGCAGGCGATTGCCAAAACCTTTGACAGCCAGAAGCTGGCGCCGACGGAAGAAAACGTCTGTTCGGTGCTGGCGGTCGCGCAGCAGGAATCAAACTATCAGGCCGATCCGGCGGTGCCGGGCCTGAATAAAATCGCCTGGCAGGAAATTGACCGCCGGGCGGAAAAAATGCATATCCCGGTATTTCTGGTGCATACCGCGCTGAAAATCACCTCACCAAACGGTAAAAGTTACAGCGATCGCCTGGATAACGTCAAAACGGAAAAACAGCTGAGCGCGATTTTTGATGACTTCATTGGCATGGTGCCGATGGGCCAGAAGCTGTTCGGCTCTCTCAACCCGGTGCATACCGGCGGGCCAATGCAGGTAAGCATCGCCTTTGCCCAGCAGCACACCGATGGTTATCCGTGGAAAATGGACGGCACCGTGCGCCAGGAGGTTTTCAGTCTACGTGGCGGGTTGTGGTTCGGCACCTATCATCTGCTCAACTACCCGGCTAACTACAGCGTGCCGCTGTACCGCTTTGCTGATTTCAATGCCGGTTGGTATGCGAGCCGTAATGCCGCCTTCCAGAATGCGGTGGTTAAAGCCACCGGCGTTAAGCTGGCGCTGGATGGCGATCTTATTCGCTATGACAGCGATGAACCCGGAACGACTGAGCTGGCGGTGCGCCGTTTAGCCGGGCAGCTGGGGATGAGCGATGGCGATATCCATCGTCAACTGAAGAAGGGGGATAGCCTGGCGTTTGAAGAGAGCGATTTGTATAAGAAAATATTCAAAATCGCCGAGAAAAAGGCCGGGAAAACACTTCCGCGCGAGATGTTGCCAGGGATCCAACTGGAAAGCCCGAAAATCACCCGCAATCTCACCACCGCGTGGTTTGCTAAGCGGGTCGACGATCGCCGCGCCAGCTGTATGGCGCGTCGTTAACGGTTATGGTACCAGCGCAGGATAAGCCCCAGCGCGCCGACCAGCAGGCTACCAAACAGGAACGGAATTAAACCGAACAGGGTACCGACGCCGAGCCCAATTTCAATACGCGGGCGATTGGTATCCTGAATCTGAATGAGATGTTCGAATACGCCAGGCGCGTGTACCAGCATGCTCAACATTTGCGCGCCGGCCCAGATGCACAGCAGAACAAAAAGCGCGTAGGCAATGTTACCGCTGGTGATCGATACCTTCTTTTTGTTGCTCCCCATCAGCGTCTTTGAAAACGTAAATTCAGCCATATAAACCTCCGCAACACCTGTTCCGCTGGTTTTCCCCCAGCTCTATAGACAGGAATTCTGGCAGCGGCGGGCGTTTCCCTGTATCAGATTGCTGGTAATTTCTGCCAGGAATAATCCTGTTTTGACAAAACTGTCGGCGGGCCCGCATTGCACAAAAGGGAGAGCGGCTTCGCATTGTGCGAACAATCTTGTTGGCGCGGCGGGCGGCTATGCGATGATGTTTTTTTTCTGCAGGAGTCGTTATGAAGCTGACCGACAAAATCCGCCGTGACTGGCACTACTACGCGTTCGCGCTGGGGTTAATTTTTATTTTGAATGGCGTGGTGGGGCTGCTGGGGTTTGACGCGCAGGGGTGGCAATCATATGCCGTCGGTCTGGCGACGTGGGTTGTGAGCTTCTGGCTGGCGGGATTTGTTATTCGCCGCCGTCCGGCAGAAGAGGCGTAATATCCCCGGCAAGACGTGGTAGTTATTATTATCGGTTTGCGATCGTTTCGACCTGGAAAAACGGTTGTTCTGTGCTGTTTCCAGGCACATTGCGCTCCTGATAATTCTTCTGCGTTATGTCTCTCATGGCGCAAGGAGCGCACAGAGGGCGGCCAGTCGCCGCCGCCATCCGGCGCGAAAGTGGCTTTTTACCCGCGGTTATTGCCCGGCGGCGCTACGCTTGCGCGGGCCTACAGATCACATGCCGGCGTAGATACTGTTATCGGTTTGCAACTTTTTAAGGGTTTTTCCCGGACGCGGCGCGTTGCGCCTTCTCCGGGCTACCAAATCGCAAAGCGCTGTAGCCCCGGTAAGCGGCAGCGCCACCGGGGGGTTGAGAGCACCAGTAGTGTCAGCCAGCGTGGTGAAGAAATTAACAGCAGGCCGCACGGACCGTAGGTCGGATAAGGCGTTAGCCGCCATCCGACAAAATAACGGCACCGCGGTAGCCCGGGTAAGGCGATACGCCGCTACCCGGGAAAGAGGCTTAGTTCATTGAGGTTTTCAGCGCGCGGTCGGCGGCGTGGCGCTCCAGCGCAAGCTCGATCAGGCGGCTTATCAGGCTGGTGTAATCCAGGCCGCTTGCCTGCCACAGCTTCGGATACATGCTGATGTTGGTAAAGCCAGGCAGCGTGTTGATTTCGTTGATCACTACCTCGTTATCTTCCGTCAGGAAGACGTCCACGCGGGCCATTCCGCTGCAGCCGAGCGTTTGGTAAGCACGGACGGCGATATCGCGGATTTTGTCGTTGATCTCCGGGGCGATGGCTGCCGGAACCACCACCTGCGCGCCTTTGTCATCAATGTACTTGGTATCGTAGGCATAGAATTCGCTATTGAGTACGATCTCCCCGCAGGTGCTGGCCTGAGGATAATCATTGCCCAGCACCGCGCACTCGATTTCACGGCCCTTAATCCCTTGTTCAACTACCACTTTATGGTCGAATTCAAAGGCTAACGCGACGGCCTGCAGGTACTCTTCTTCGCTCTTCACTTTGCTGACGCCGACGGAAGAACCCTGGTTCGCGGGCTTCACGAACAGCGGTAACCCCAGCTTCGCTTTGACATCGGCAAAGCTGAACTGCTGGCGGTTGGCGCGAGTCAGGGTGATGAACGGCGCAATCGACAGACCGGCATCGCGTAGCAGGCGTTTAGTAACGTCTTTATCCATGCAGGCGGCGGAGCCCAGCACATCGGATCCGACGAACGGCAAATTCGCCATCCGCAGCATCCCCTGCAGCGAACCATCTTCGCCAAGGGTGCCGTGAACAATCGGGAAGATAACGTCGATGGCCGCCAGCGGCTGGCCGCTATCGGCGTTGATCAACTGATGGGCATCGCGACCGGGAATTTGCGCCAGCGTCACGTCGGACGGGCGCAGCGCGATATGGGCGGGATCCTGCGGGTTCAGCAGATAGTTGCTGGCATCGTTGATATGCCAAAGCCCCTGTTTATCGATTCCCAGCAGCACAACATCAAAGCGCGTTTTATCAATTGCTTCGACGATATTTTTGGCTGACTGCAGCGACACTTCATGTTCTGCCGACTTACCGCCAAAAACGATCCCAACCCTCATTTTAGCCATTTCAACTTCCATCCTGATTACATCAAAACACATAACATAGCATGTGTTTTAGCGAGATGGCTGCCTGAATCTTTACCCTATGCTGCAGAGGGTTAAATGCTGCGCATTCGTCGCTATCCGCCGATGAGCCTCAGCACATCGCACTGACGAGAATGCGGTTATCTTCGATTATGTTTGTCTACTCCGCGTTCAGGGCGATAAAACACCAAACTCGCGGCATGCGCATCTCTGGTGCTACGTGCGGAGACGGAAATTGCTAAGCTAGGTAATAATTAACGAAACACTAATGAATACGCGTAGTTATGGAATCCTGGAAGGTTAATCTCATTTCTGTCTGGTTCGGCTGTTTTTTCACCGGACTCGCCATCAGTCAAATTCTGCCCTTCTTACCGCTGTATGTCTCTCAGTTGGGCGTTACCTCACATCAAGCGCTGTCGATGTGGTCGGGCTTGACCTTTAGCGTCACCTTCCTGGTGTCGGCGATTGTCTCGCCGATGTGGGGGAGCCTGGCAGACCGCAAAGGGCGCAAACTGATGCTGCTGCGCGCCTCCCTTGGCATGGCGATAGCGATTTTGCTACAGGCTTTTGCGACCAACGTTTGGCAGCTTTTTATTTTGCGTGCGGTAATGGGGCTAACCTCAGGCTATATACCCAACGCCATGGCGCTGGTGGCCTCGCAGGTGCCGCGTGAACGCAGCGGTTGGGCGCTAAGTACGCTGTCGACGGCGCAGATAAGCGGCGTGATCGGCGGCCCGCTGCTTGGCGGTTTTCTTGCCGACCACGTCGGCCTGCGGGCGGTATTTTTCATTACCGCGATTTTACTGACGGTCAGCTTCCTCGTGACCTTGTTTCTGATTAAAGAGGGCGCCCGGCCGCAAATGAGCAAAGCTGAACGCCTGAGCGGTAAAGCGGTCTTTGCTTCATTGACCCATCCGGGGCTGGTGATTAGCCTGTTTTTCACCACCCTGGTTATCCAGTTGTGTAACGGCTCTATCGGGCCGATTCTGGCGTTATTTATCAAGTCGATGGCGCCGGATAGTAACAACATCGCGTTTCTTGCGGGGATGATTGCCGCCGTACCGGGGATTTCGGCGTTGATTTCCGCGCCTCGGCTGGGGAAACTCGGCGATCGCATCGGGACGTCGCGTATTCTGCTGGCGACGTTATGTTGCGCGGTGGTGATGTTCTTTGCGATGTCGTTCGTGACTTCGCCGCTGCAGCTCGGGGTATTGCGCTTCCTGCTGGGCTTTGCCGACGGCGCGATGTTACCGGCGGTCCAGACGCTGCTCTTGAAATACTGCAGCGATAACGTCACCGGGCGTATTTTCGGTTATAACCAGTCATTTATGTATCTGGGTAATGTCGCCGGGCCGCTCATTGGCGCTTCGGTCTCGGCAATGGCGGGTTTCCGCTGGGTGTTTATTGCCACTGCGTTGATTGTCCTGATTAATATCTGGCAACTGGCGATTATGTTACGCCGAAGCCGCCGCGCGGCCGTTTAAATAAAAATATTGGGCGCTCATAAGGGCGCCTTATATTAATCAGCTGATATAGCTATTAACCATTACCTTTAGTTATCCTTAAATAGTGCGACGTATATTCCATTTTATTATTTACTATTAAATTTGGTTATAGAATTATCTTTTAGCTATTAATAATAGGGGCATTCCCTTTGTTGCCTGGCGGTAATAAAAACGTTTCGCTGAATATTATTGCAGGAATAACCCTATTATTTGAAAATAATTCTGGTATCGATATGCCGATGTATGACATAACTAGGCCATTATGGATGTTGCTTAAGGATAATGCGTAATGAAAAATCTCATTGCTGAGCTGTTGGTCAATCTGGCGCAAAAAGAAGAAGAGGCAAAAGAGCTGACGGTACAGGTTGAGGCGCTGGAAATTGTCGTCACCGCATTGCTGCGCCATATGGCTGAGGATGCGCAGCAACGTTTGATTCAGGATATCGAAACCGCCATGGAGCAGGTCAAGCCCGGGCCGCTGGTGGACGACCGTGACACCCAGCTTCTGCAGCAATATATAAAAAAGCTGCTCCGGCATCCTCGTAACTAATCATGTGACCAGTAAGGATGCTGTCATTTTTCTGTCACACCACTTTTATAAAGTCTCCCTCGTTTTGTTTTTTAAGTATTTTTTACATGGAGACGACAAAGTGAAATTATCAGCCCTCTTTATTGCCCTGTTACCGCTGCTGGCTCCCCCGGTTATTCATGCACAAACCACTTCTTCGCCGGTGCTGGAAAATCGCGCGGCGCAGGGCGATATCACGACCCCAGGCGGGGCGCGCCGTTTAACGGGCGATCAGACCGAAGCGCTGCGCGCTTCGTTAATCAATAAGCCGGCGAAAAATATTATTTTGCTCATTGGCGATGGCATGGGAGATTCAGAAATTACCGCCGCACGAAATTATGCCGAAGGCGCCGGCGGTTTCTTTAAAGGTATTGATGCCCTGCCGCTGACGGGCCAATACACCCATTATTCTCTGGATAAAAAAACCGGCAAGCCGGATTACGTGACGGATTCCGCCGCTTCGGCAACCGCGTGGACCACCGGCGTGAAAAGCTATAACGGCGCGCTGGGCGTTGATATCCACGAAAAAGATCATCAGACCATCCTTGAGCTGGCGAAAGCCGCGGGTCTTGCCACCGGCAATGTCTCGACGGCTGAACTGCAGGATGCGACGCCGGCGGCGCAGGTGGCGCATGTGACCTCGCGTAAATGCTATGGCCCCAGCGTGACCAGCGAAAAATGCGCCAGCAACGCGCTGGAAAAAGGCGGCAAGGGCTCTATCACCGAACAACTGCTGAATGCCCGTCCGGATGTCTCTTTAGGCGGCGGGGCGAAGACCTTTGCTGAAACGGCGACCGCAGGGGAGTGGCAGGGGAAAACCCTGCATGAGCAGGCGGTCGCTCGCGGCTATCAGATTGTGACCGACGCCGCTTCACTCGCCGCTATTAGCGAAGCAAATCAGGGTAAACCGCTGCTCGGTCTGTTCTCCGACGGCAATATGCCGGTGCGGTGGGAAGGCCCGAAAGCCTCTTATCACGGCAATATCGACAAACCGCCGGTAACCTGTACCCCAAACCCGAAACGCGATGCTTCCGTACCGACGCTGGCGCAGATGACCGAAAAAGCGATTGATCTCCTGAGCCGCAACGAAAAGGGATTCTTCCTCCAGGTTGAGGGGGCGTCTATCGATAAACAGGACCACGCGGCAAACCCTTGCGGCCAGATTGGCGAAACCGTCGACCTCGATGAAGCGGTACAGAAAGCGCTGGAATTTGCCAAGAAAGAGGGCAATACCCTGGTGATCGTTACCGCCGATCACGCCCACTCCAGCCAGATTATCCCGGCAGACACGAAAGCGCCGGGTCTGACCCAGGCGCTGACGACCAAAGATGGCGCGGTAATGGTGATGAGCTATGGCAACTCTGAAGAAGAGTCGATGGAACACACTGGCACCCAACTGCGTATTGCCGCCTATGGCCCGCATGCGGGCAACGTGGTGGGTCTTACCGACCAGACCGATCTGTTTTACACCATGAAAGACGCGCTGGGCCTGAAATAACCCACGGCCGGTAACGAATTTACGTTACCGGCTGGTTTTTTTGCTGATAGCGACCAGACTTACAGAGATCCACTAACAGAGGGATGGTGTGATGAAAATAACATTTCTGGTAACCCTACTTTTTGGTTTGGTCTTTGTTGCCGCGGTGAGTGCCGCAGATAAAACGTTAACGCCTCAGCAGCAGAAAATGAGCGCATGTAATACCGAAGCGGCGTCAAAGTCGCTGAAGGGTGATGAACGTAAAACCTTTATGAGCAATTGCCTGAAGAAAGATGCGCCAGCGGCCGGCAAGACGCTGACGCCTCAACAGCAGAAGATGAGCGCTTGTAGCAAAGAAGCGTCGTCGAAATCGCTGAAGGGTGACGATCGTAATAAGTTTATGAGTACCTGTTTGAAGAAATAAGCATGTCGGGTGGGGCGGTGGCGCCTCACCCGTAGTCTCTTTCAGGATTATCAGGAACGGCTCAGTTGCTCTGATTTTTCCATACACTTCGCCATCGCTTCGATAACGGCGGAACGGAAACCTTTTTCTTCCAGTACGCGAACCGCTTCAATGGTGGTGCCGCCTGGCGAGCAGACCATATCTTTCAGCGCGCCCGGATGTTCGCCGCTTTCCAGTACCATCTTCGCTGACCCCATGACCGCCTGCGCGGCGAATTTGTAGGCCTGCGCGCGCGGCATACCGCCGAGAACGGCGGCATCGGCCATGGCTTCGATAAACATAAAGACGTAAGCCGGCGCGGAACCGCTGACGCCAACCACCGGATGAATCATTGGTTCGGCGATGGTTTCCGCCTGGCCGAAGCAGCGGAAAATGGTTAATACTTCGGCGATCTCTTCCGTGCTGACCAGCGCGTTTGGCGTCACGGAGGTCATCCCGGCGTTCACCAGCGACGGGGTGTTCGGCATGGCGCGAATAATTTTGCGATCGTGGCCCAACGCGCGCGCCAGCTGATCCAGCGTGACGCCTGCGGCTATCGAGACCACCAGCGAATCTTTGTTCAGACTGGAAGCGATATCGCTTAACACCTTGGTCATGATCCCCGGCTTCACCGCGCCGAAGACGATATCGGCGACCTGAGCGACTTCCTGCGCGCTTTCCGCCGCATTAATACCGTACTGGTCATGCAGGGCGGCAACTTTGTCCGGCGATGGGGTATAGACCCAAATTTGCGCCGGTTGCACTTGTCCGCTGGCGATCAGGCCGCCGAGAATGGCTTTACCCATGTTGCCGCAGCCGATAAAGCCAATTTTCTTATCCATTACCTTTCCCCTCTGCATTTTTCGTTACGATCTCACTAGCTTATCATCCTGGCGCTTTTCTGGGGGAGAAAAGCAGGCGACAATGTCGCAACCTTTGCCGACGACAGGAGCCGAAATGGCGATTTGGGTAGATGCGGACGCGTGTCCGAATGTCATTAAAGAAATTTTGTTCCGCGCCGCCGAACGCACGCAGACGCCGCTGACGCTGGTCGCCAACCAGTCGCTGCGGGTTCCGCCGTCGCGCTACGTCCGCGCGCTACGGGTGGCGCAGGGTTTTGATGTTGCCGATAACGAGATTGTCCGTCTCTGTGAACCGGGCGATTTGGTGATCACCGCTGACATCCCGCTGGCGGCGGAAGTGCTGGCGAAAGGAGGCGCGGCGTTGAATCCGCGCGGCGAGCGCTACAGTGAGGAGACTATTCGCGAGCGCCTTACGATGCGTGATTTTATGGAGACGATGCGGGCCAGCGGCGTACAGACCGGCGGCCCGGATAGTTTATCGCAGCGCGATCGGCAGTTATTCGCCGCCGAGCTGGAGAAGTGGCTGCTTGCGGTTAAACGCCAGCAGGATTAAACCCAGCTGTCATCATCGCTACCGAAATCATCGTCATTGCCGAAGCCGGCGTCGAAATCGGAGTCGAAGGTATTATTGTCCGCCAGGAAAGGGTCGTCCTGCTGGCGGAACGGATCCTCGGCGGCGTTATTATCCAGCGCCGGGCTGACATCTTGTTGCTGCTGCGGCTGCTGTTCATCGATGATGTTCACAATCTCCTGCGGATGTGAACCACTGAACATATTGGTCAGCATATTGCCCAGCACCACGCCGCCTGCCACCCCGGCCGCGGTTTGTAGTGCGCCCGCCATAAAGCCGCCGCCGCTGCGGCCTGCCGCCTGCGGGGCATAGTTTTGCTGTGGCGCATACTGCGGTTGAGGGTTATTCGTCTGCGGGCGGCCATATTGCTCGGCTCTTGGAATCGGATCGGCGCCGCGGGACTGGCCGCCACCGAACAGGCCCGACAGGAAACCGCCGCTGCTCGGTTTTGCCGCCTGCAGCTGGCTAACCTGCGCCTCCAGCGCCTGAATGCGGTCGTTAAGCTGTTTGATAGCCGCTTCCTGAATCAGGATAGTTTGCGCCATATAGTATGGGGCCGCCGGCTGTTGGGTTACGTGCTGGGCAATCCGCTCCTCGGCGCTGGCGTCGCGCGATGCGCTGTGCGTCTCGGCCTCTTTTAAACGGGAAAACAGGCCATCAATAAGGCGTTGTTCTTCAGATTGCATGATACATTCCTCTGTCACACGGGTCATTTACCGTCAGAGTGCGACGGTCTGCCGGTGTTGTAAATATGTTGCAGCGTAAAGCTGTGCAGAAATGTGTTACCGTTTACGGCAAACGATGGATAAAAAATAATCCTTCGCCTTTAAGTAAAGCTGGCATAACACTAAATGCAATGATAAGTTTACATGCGGAATCCATTCAAACTCTGTGGTAAATAGGGTTCCCTAAAAAATGTAACGATTATTTTACGGTTATCGTGGCAGACATTTGCAGGTATCATGGCGTACTTTTCGCCTTTATTTCTCCGCGACACGCGGAACCAGGGGGTCTTCGGTAATGACACAACCAATTTTTCTCATCGGGCCGCGAGGCTGCGGTAAAACGACGATCGGCCATGCCCTGGCGCGCGCGCTGCATTTCCAGTTTTCCGATACCGATCATCGTTTACAGGCCCATGAGAAACGCACGGTAGCGGAAATCGTGCAGAAAGAGGGCTGGGAGCGCTTTCGTGAACTGGAGACGCTGTCGCTGAAGGCCGTTACGCTGCCGGATACGGTGATTGCGACCGGCGGAGGAATTATTCTCGCTGAACGCAATCGTCTGTTTATGCGTGAAAACGGCATTGTGATTTATCTGCAGGCTTCTGTTAACGCCTTGATTGAGCGGCTGGAAGCTTATCCGCAGGCGGAACAACGCCCAACGCTGACCGGTAAGCCTGTCCGTGAGGAAGTCGGCGAAGTGCTGGCGCAACGGGAAGCCCTGTACCGCGAAACCGCCCATCATACCGTAGACGCCACCGCGACGCCGGATGCGGTGGTTGAACAGATTATGACCATGCTGTGCGATGTGACGGTAAGTTAGGATTTTACCTGGGTCAGGGAAGAAAGCGGGGCCTATACTTAATTGTTCTGACAGCCGAAAAAGGAAGAACAATGCCAAACAGACCTCCTTATCCGAGACAAGCCCGCGTTGTCGCCGTTGAAAAAGGCGCCGCGGGTCAGACGGTCACCTGGTATCAGCTGCGTGCGGATTACCCGACACCCGATTCGCTGATCAGCGAGCATCCCTCCGAGCAGGAAGCGTTAGACGCCAAACGGCGTTACGAAGATCCCGAGAAAACCTAATCCCCCGGCCCGGTTTTCGTCATGAAGATGGCAATACCGGGCCCAGCTCACATTTTTAATTCATCAATGGTACTAATGAATACCTAACACACGGATTTTTCAGGAGCGACTCTGAAGCTTCTGGAATCTTTACATTCCGCAGCGGCGCTGAGCTGCTACGCTTCTCGACGGTTGATTTTTACTCACCAGGGGGGCGGATGTCGTGTGTAAAAAGCCTGTGTTGAAGCAGTGGTAGTGAAAAGGTACATGATATGAGTGCAACGATGGCAATTTTGACCATTGGCGTGGCGCCGGTGGCGGAAGTTTTGCCGCTGTTAACCGAACATATCAGGGAAGAGCAGATCACCCATATTAGCCTGTTAGGTAAAATGACGCGTGAAGACGTTATGGAAGATTATGCCGTGGAATCCGGCGACCAGGGGCTGCTGACCTTACTCAATGATAACCAACTGGTGGAAGTCTCCCGCCAAAAGGTGGAGCGCGATCTGCGCTGCGTTATCGAGATGCTGGATCGGCAGGAATATGATGTCATTCTTCTTCTCAGTTCCGAACAGTTGAGCGGCCTGGCGACGCACAACGCTATCCTTCTTGAGCCTGAACGGATTATTCCGCCGCTGGTGGCCTCGATCGTCGATGGCCATCAGGTGGGCGTGATTGTACCCGTTGAAGAAGTCTTGCCTCTACAGCGGCAAAAGTGGCTCACTTTAGAAAATACGCCTTATTATGCGCTGGCGAACCCGATGGGCGGCAGCGACAGCGATCTGCTGGATGCAGGAAGAGGTTTAGTCGAACAGGGGGCGGATGTACTGGTGCTCGACTGTCTTGGCTATCATCAGCATCACCGCGACGTATTACAAAAGGCGCTGGATGTCCCGGTATTATTGTCAAATGTGCTGGTTTCGCGACTGGCGGCAGAACTATTAGTTTAACCCGACGTTATCGATTAATTTTGCGTGACAGGGGCAAGGAGCGCCCCCTATATTGAAGCTTCAACCAACGATGATAAGGTCTTGTTTATGCTTCAAAGCAATGAGTATTTTTCAGGGAAAGTGAAATCTATCGGCTTCACCAGCAGCAGTACCGGCCGCGCCAGCGTTGGGGTGATGGCAGAGGGTGAATACGCCTTTGGCACCGCCCAGCCGGAAGAGATGACCGTGGTCAGCGGTGCGCTGAACGTGCTGTTGCCGGGTGAAACTGAATGGAAAGTTTACGCGGCAGGCGAAGTGTTTAACGTGCCGGGTAATAGCGAATTCCACCTGCAGGTGGCGGAACCGACTTCCTACCTGTGCCGTTATCTGTAATTTAAGCGCCTTCCTGCCGCGTCCACTTTCCGGGCCCGGCAGGAAGGTGGCGCGTTAGCGCTGGGCTTCGCCGCCCAGTCCTTCAACCAGGCTTTGAATCAATGCCGCTAGTTCGCCGGTCATCAAGATAAAGTCGGCGTCAAAACGCTGCGCAAAATCTTCGCGGTCAATATCTTCATTCTGGTCACGTAATTCGTCGCAGAACTTCAGACGTTTAATCGATGCGTCGTCGCAGATCACAAACTGGATACGCTGCTGCCAGTCGAGCGCCAGTTTGGTGACCACTTTACCCGCTTCGATATGTACGGCGATCTCATCGCTCACCAGATCCTGTTTCTTCGCGCGGATCACGCCGCCATCTTCCAGCATCGCTTTCAATTCGGCTTCGTCAAGCAGCTGGAAGCCCTGAGCCACGCTACCGGAGCGCACCCATTCGGTCAGCGTCAGCTCGATCGGATTTTCCAGCGTCAGCGGTACTACAGGCAACGAGCCCAGCGTTTTACGCAGCAGCGCCAGCGTATCTTCCGCTTTCTTCGCGCTAGCGCAGTCCACCATAATCAGGCCGTTGACGGTATCGATCCACATCATCGTCTGGCTGAAGCGGCTAAAGGCGCGCGGCAGCAGCGAGTGCAGAACTTCATCTTTCAGCGAGTCTTTTTCCGTTTTCTTCAGCTTGCGGCCCTGATCGGCTTCGAGCTTGAGGATCTTCGCTTCCAGCGCCTGTTTGATCACCGGCGACGGCAGGATCTTTTCTTCTTTACGGGCGCAGATAACGATCTGGCCGTTTGCCGTATGCGTCAGCGCGTCGCTGTGCGATCCCATCGGCGATACCCAACCGGTTTTCGCCATATCCTGGCTGCCACAAGGGGTAAATGTCAGCTCGGCCAGCTGTTTTTCCATCTCTTCGGCGCGCAATTCGATATCGCGGCTCAGACGGTAAACCATTAAATTTTTGAACCACAGCATGATAATTTCCACGGCTTTGTCGTTAAATCAGGCGGGCATGATAGCGAATTGTCGCTATGCTTGCATTGTTAATCGGGGTGAGGAGCAGACTGTGCGTATTGGTATTGATTTAGGTGGAACAAAAACAGAAGTCATCGCCCTGAGTGAGCAGGGCCAGCAGTTATTTCGCCACCGCTTGCCAACCCCGCGGGAGGATTATCGCCAGACCATCGAGACGATTGCCTCGCTGGTGGAGATGGCCGAGCAGGCGACCGGGCAGCGCGGCACCGTCGGTATGGGCATCCCCGGCTCGATTTCGCCGTATAGCGGGGTGGTGAAAAACGCCAACTCGACCTGGCTGAACGGCCAGCCCTTCGATAAAGATCTCAGCCTGCGCCTCAATCGTGAGGTCCGGCTTGCCAACGACGCCAACTGCCTGGCGGTTTCGGAGGCGGTCGATGGCGCGGCCGCGGGTGCGCAAACCGTGTTTGCGGTAATTATCGGTACCGGCTGCGGCGCGGGGGTGGCGTTGAACGGGCGCGCGCATATCGGCGGCAATGGCACCGCCGGCGAATGGGGGCACAACCCGCTGCCGTGGATGGATGAAGATGAGCTGCGCTATCGTCAGCAAGTGCCTTGTTACTGCGGCAAGCAGGGGTGTATTGAAACCTTTATTTCCGGCACCGGCTTCGCCACCGACTATCAGCGGCTGAGCGGAAACCCGTTAACCGGCAGCGAGATTATGCGCCTGGTGGGTGAAGGTGACGAAAAGGCCGAACTGGCGCTGAGCCGCTACGAGCAGCGGCTGGCGAAATCGCTGGCGCATGTGGTGAATATCCTCGACCCGGATGTCATTGTGTTAGGCGGCGGGATGAGCAATGTCGAACGCCTGTATCAAACGGTACCGGGGCTGGTGAAGCAGTGGGTGTTCGGTGGAGAATGCGAGACGCCGATTCGCCAGGCGATGCACGGCGATTCCAGCGGCGTACGCGGCGCGGCATGGCTGTGGCCGCTGTGATCTCATTCCCTCTCCCCTGTGGGGAGAGGGAAGACTTCACTCCACCGCAAACGCTTTATCCAACCGGCTGTATCCCAGACCGTTTATCTTCTTCACTTTAATCTGCACCGGGATGCGCTCTTTCATCGCCTCGACGTGGCTAATCACGCCAATCACTTTGCCGCTGGCGTTAAGCGCGTCGAGCGCATCCAGCGCGGTATCCAGCGTTTCGCTATCGAGGGTGCCGAATCCTTCATCAAGGAATAGCGAATCAATCCGCGTTTTATGGCTCACCAGGTCAGATAGCGCCAGCGCCAGCGCGAGGCTCACAAGGAAGCTTTCGCCGCCGGAAAGCGTGCGGGTATCGCGCACCGCGTCGGCCTGCCAGGTGTCCACCACTTCCAGCTCCAGCGCCTCGCTGGCTTTACGTTGCAACAAATAGCGGCCATGCAGGCGGTTGAGCTGCTGGTTAGCCAGCCACACCAGATTATCCAGCGTCAGCCCCTGGGCGAATTTACGGAACTTATCGCCTTCTTTTGAACCGATGAGCGCATTCAGCCAGGCCCAGTCTTCGACCTGCTGCGCGGCTTGTTCCATCTGCTGACGTAATGATTGCTGGCGCTGTTGGTTATCGCTGTTTTGCTTCAACTGCTGGCGGATCTCACCCTGACGGGCGCTGTTTTCCCGCAACTGGCGTGCCAGTTGCTCCAGCCTATTCTCTAGCTGCTCCAGCGGCTGGTTAATATCAATATCGGCGGGCGGCTGTTGCTGATGGCGTTCAAGCGACGTCTGCGCCCGCAGGGCCAGCGTTTGGTTCTGTTGAACTTCTTTTTCCAGCGTCTGCTTGAGATGTTCCAGCCGCTGGCGGGTTGCCTCGTCAAGCAAAGCGGCAAGAAAGGCCGCTTGGTCGGCAAACGGGCTGGCGGCCAGCGCGGCGGTAAACTGCTTTTCGCTTTCCTTCACCTGTGCCTGCTGCTGGCTTTCTTGCTGGCCCAGCGTTTGCCACTGGCTCTGTAGCGCCAGGCAATCATCATGCACCTGCCGCCAGCCCTCCAGCGGCGCGGGATCCGCGGCTTCCGTTGACTCAGGCAGGGTTTCCAGCAGCGGCGTTAGCTGCTGGCGCTGTTCCTGCAGCGCGGCGGCTTCATTTTGTTTCGCCTGCCAGCCGCGGGTTTCGGCTTCACGCTGGGCCAGCCAGTCGTTAGCCTCCGCGGCAGGCGGCAGCGCCAGGGTATAAACGTCCAGCTCCGCCTGCAGCGCGCGACGGCGCTGTTCGAGATCCTGCTGTAACTGCTGCAGCTGCAGCTGGCTCTCCTGCTGTTGCGCCTGCCAGGCCAGCCGTTGTTGATGCTGATACAGCTGCTGTTCATGCTGCTGTTGGCTATCCAGCCAGCCGGCAATATCATCCTGCGGCGTCAGCGTAATCGCTAATTCCGCGAGGGTGGCTTGCCATTGAGAGGTGAGCGCTTGCTCCTGCTGCAGAAGCGATGTTTTCTCGTCAGCGTCTTTTTGTTGTTGTTTAAGCAACGCTTCAAGCTGGCCGCGCAGCTGCGCGCCTTCTTCCGCCAGCTGTCGCACGTCACGCTCCAGCGCGTCGCGGCGAGTTTGGTTGATGCCGGGCACCAGCGCCTGGTATTCCGCGACCGCCGGATGATGTTCGGAACCGCACAGTGGACAAGGCGCGCCCGGCTGCAGGCGGGCGCGCTCGGCTTCCAGCCCGGCGATACGCGCTTCCAGTTCGCAGATGGCTTTTACATCGCTGAGCTGTTGATTTTTTTCCTTCCACGCCTGACGACGCTGTTGTAGCGCGGCTTCAAGCTTCTCTTTTTCCTGCTGTGAGGCGTTTTCCGCGCTCTGTAGCTGCCGCAGACGCAGGAACAGCGGCTGCAGCTGGCGATGGAGGGTTGAGAGCTGCTGGCGCAGCGGGCGGGCGGCGGCATGCTGTGTCAGCTCGCGGCTGACCTGTTCTCCATCCAGAGTCAGCGCAGTGGCCGGCAATTCGCCGAGCTTACGGCTGGCATCCTGCAGGCGCTGCTGTAGCGTCAACTCTTGCTGAGCGTCGCGGTTAAGCTGCTGGAAGGTGGCTTTCCAGCCTGCCAGCGCCGTGCTCCACTGCTGGAATCGCTCGTGCGCTTTAAGCCACTCATTTAACGATTGCTGGCTGGATTCTAGTTGAGCCAGACGTTGTTGGGCAGCCAGGCGGATCCCGGCGCGACGGCGCAGGCTGTCCTGTAAGCGAGTATTTACTTCCTCAACCTGACGGCGAGTTTGCGCCAGCGCGCTACTGTGTTCCTGCAGCCGCGACCATAATGGACGCAGTTGCTCTGCAGGCTGCGCGGTTTGTAGCGCCGCCAGCTGCGGCGCGGCGGCTTCCTGCGCCAGCAGCGCCTGCTGTAAAGCAGCCTGCGCCTGGGTGGCTTCCGCGTTTAGCTCCTGACGGCGGCGCAGCCACTGTAGGCCATTTTGCTGGCGGGTCTGTTCGGCAAGCTGCTGCTGTTCTTCAGCAGTAAGTACTTGCAAACTTTGCTGTAACGCCTGCTGCTGCTCATCATTTAACAGTACGACGCCGGAGGCCTGCGCCTGCAGCTTTTCCAGCTCAATGCGGGCGAGTTTATGTTTTTCAAAGACCTGCGCGGAAATTTGCCCGTAAATTTCAGTCCCGGTCAGCTCTTCCAGCAGCTCGGCGCGCTCTTTCGGTTTGGCATTGAGGAAAGCGGCGAATTGCCCCTGCGAAAGCAGCATTGAACGGGTAAAGCGCCCATAGTCGAGGCCGGTAATTGATGCCGTCAGCTCCAGTTTATCTTTGACCTTGTCGGCAAGAATTTTCCCGTCGTCGCAGCGCGCCAGCTCAACGCGCGGCGCCTGTAGATTGCCATCCGGCTGGTTGCGGGCGCGGTTCTGGCTCCAGAAGGCGCGATAGGCGGTGCCCCGGACCTCAAATTCAACTTCCGCCAGGCACTCGGCGGTGTCGCGGGTCATCAGATCGTTTTGCGATTGCGATACGCTGCTCAGGCGCGGCGTTTCGTGGTACAGCGCGAGACAGATAGCATCTAACAGGGTGGTTTTCCCGGCGCCGGTCGGCCCGGTAATCGCGAATAACCCATTGCTGGCGAACGGTTCAGCGGTAAAGTCGATTTTCCATTCGCCTTTCAGCGAGTTAAGGTTTTTCAGGCGTAGGCTCAGGATTCTCACAGGCGTTCCTCACCGTTCAGGCTATGCAGCGTTTCCGTAAACAGTTGCTCCAGCCGCTGTTGCTGTGGAGCATCAAGAGTTTCCAGCGCCAGGCGGCGGGCAAACACCTCTTCGACCTGCAGTTCGCTCAGCGTTTCCCGCTGAACGCCGGCCAGAATGCGTTCACGCTGGGCGCGACTGCGACGCACCAGCAACACTTCCACCGGCAGCGATTCGGTCTGCTGCTGAATTTTTCTTTGGATATCGTGCAGGTATTCATCGCTGGTGATTTCGATATCCAGCCATACCGGCGGCTGCTGCGCGCTATCCTGCCACTGCTGAAGTTGTTCGGTGATGCTGGCGAAATCGCCTTTCAGTACCGCCAGCGGCTGGGTGATCGGCACCGTTAGCGGGGTGACTTCACTGAGCTTGCCCTCGCTGAATGAGACCAGATTAACGCTTTTGTTTTTTCCGGTTTCATCAAAACTCAGCGGCAGCGGCGAACCGCTGTAGCGAATATGCTCGCAGCCGCCAACCAACTGGGCGCGATGAATATGGCCGAGCGCGATGTAATCGGCGGGCGGAAAGCGGTTGGCCGGGAAGGCGTCGAGGGTGCCGATATAGATTTCACGGACCGCGTCGCTTTTGCTGGCGCCGACGGTGGTGAGGTGGCCGCTGGCAATAATCGGTAGTGCCCGTTCGCCGCGCAGATCGCAGGCCTGCTGATATTGCTGCTGATAGTAGTCGCTGATGGCGGTGAGCAACTGCTGCTGTTTTTCGCCGCTGGAGTGGCCAGCCTGGCTGACCACCAGTTCGCGCGGGCGCAAAAACGGCACCGGGCAGAAGACCGCGCCGGGCGCGCCGTCGCGCCGCGGCAAGATAAAGGGCGCGTGGCCGGCGTTGGCGACCACGGTGGTTTTCAGGAAGGCGAGTATTTCGCGCGACTCGTTTAACGTCGCCACCGAATCGTGGTTGCCCGCCAGCACCACCAACTGGCAGCCGGTTTGCTGCAGTTGAACGACAAAACGGTTATACAGTTCGCGGGCGTAGCTCGGCGGAGAGCCGGTATCAAAAATATCGCCAGCGACGATAATGGCATCCACCTCGTGTTCCTGCGCGCGCGCCAGCAGCCAGTCGAGAAAGGCGGCGTGTTCGTCCGCGCGGCTTTTGCTATAGAAGTTCTGGCCGAGGTGCCAGTCGGAGGTATGAAGGATGCGCATAAAAATTCCGTTGCGATAAAAGCCAGGCGGCCATTATAACGTTGATCCCGCCGCCCGTATTCCTTTTGCCATATTACCGCGAGACAGGATGCGTTAAGTGCGTGTCATCATTCAAAATCCGCATTCATCAGACGGTCATTTTTTCATAAATCTGTCACAAATCTGACGCATAATGGCCGCGCACTTCTATACTGATGGCTAAAAAACACAGGGTAAATAATGGCGAGAAGAATTCTGGTCGTTGAAGATGAAGCTCCAATCCGCGAAATGGTCTGCTTTGTTCTGGAGCAAAACGGCTTTCAGCCCGTCGAGGCGGAAGATTTTGACAGTGCGGTGAATCAACTCAATGAACCCTGGCCCGATTTGATTCTCCTTGACTGGATGTTGCCGGGCGGATCGGGGCTACAGTTTATTAAACAGCTTAAGCGCGAAGCGATGACCCGCGATATTCCGGTGGTGATGCTGACGGCGCGCGGCGAAGAAGAAGATCGCGTTCGCGGTCTGGAAACCGGTGCGGATGATTACATTACCAAACCGTTTTCGCCGAAGGAGCTGGTGGCGCGAATTAAGGCGGTGATGCGGCGTATTTCGCCAATGGCGGTCGAAGAGGTGATTGAGATGCAGGGGCTGAGCCTGGATCCCTCCTCGCATCGTGTCATGACCGGTGAAAACCCGCTGGATATGGGGCCGACCGAGTTTAAATTATTACACTTCTTTATGACCCACCCGGAACGCGTATACAGCCGTGAACAGCTGCTGAATCACGTTTGGGGAACCAACGTTTACGTTGAAGACCGGACGGTGGATGTGCATATTCGCCGCCTGCGCAAAGCGCTGGAACATAGCGGCCATGACCGGATGGTACAGACGGTTCGCGGCACGGGATATCGTTTCTCCGCCCGTTTCTGAATTTTGACAGGAGTGTGACCCGTGCTGGAACGGCTGTCATGGAAAAGGCTGGCGCTTGAGCTTTTCTTATGTTGTATACCGGCCCTGATCCTCGGGGCGTTTTTCGGTCATCTGCCGTGGTTTTTACTGGCGGCGGTGACCGGATTGCTTATTTGGCATTTCTGGAATTTGTTACGTCTGTCGTGGTGGCTGTGGGTCGATCGCAGTATGACGCCGCCGCCGGGAAGCGGCAGTTGGGAACCGCTGCTGTATGGTCTGCATCAAATGCAGATGCGTAATAAAAAACGTCGTCGCGAACTGGGAAGCCTCATCAAGCGCTTTCGCAGCGGGGCGGAATCCTTACCCGATGCGGTGGTGCTGACCACCGAAGAGGGCGCCATCTTCTGGTGTAATGGCCTGGCGCAACAAATCCTTAATCTACGCTGGCCGGACGATAGCGGGCAGAATATCCTCAACCTGCTGCGCTACCCAGAGTTTGCTAACTATCTGAAAAACCGCGATTTCACCAAGCCCCTTAATTTGGTGCTCAATAATGCCCGTCATCTGGAAATTCGCGTGATGCCTTATAGCGATAAACAGTGGTTGATGGTGGCGCGCGATGTCACGCAAATGCACCAGCTGGAAGGCGCGCGGCGCAACTTTTTCGCCAACGTCAGCCACGAGCTGCGCACGCCGCTCACCGTACTGCAGGGTTATCTCGAGATGATGCAGGAGCAGGTGTTGGAAGGGCCGACGCGGGAAAAAGCGCTGCACACCATGCGTGAGCAAACGCAGCGGATGGAAGGGTTGGTGAAGCAGTTGCTGACGCTCTCGCGTATTGAAGCCGCGCCGGTGCTGGCGATGAATGATAAAATCGACGTCCCGATGATGCTGCGGGTGGTTGAGCGCGAGGCGCAAACCCTCAGCCAGGGTAAGCATCAGTTGCACTTTAGCGTCGACGAAACGCTCCAGGTGATGGGCAACGAAGAGCAGTTGCGCAGCGCGATTTCCAATCTGGTGTACAACGCCGTTAACCATACGCCAGCGGGAACTGAGATTCACGTTAGCTGGCAGCGGGCGCCACACGGCGCGCTGTTTAGCGTTGAGGACAACGGTCCTGGCATCGGGCCTGAACATCTCCCCCGGTTGACCGAGCGGTTCTACCGCGTCGACAAGGCGCGCTCCCGGCAAACCGGCGGCAGCGGTTTAGGGCTGGCTATTGTGAAACATGCGGTTAGCCATCACGAAAGCCGGCTGGAAATCGAAAGTACGGTCGGGAAGGGAACGCGCTTTAGCTTCCTGCTGCCGGAACGTTTAATTGCCAAAAATGTCGCCTGAGGCGGCGTCTGTCAGCTTTCCTTGCCAATGACCAGCTTCGGCTGGTCATTTTCATTTGCAGTCAACTTTTCGTTGCGTATTAAACGAACGCCTGGTTATTTATTGTTCGCATGATTAGCCACGCGTTTTGCGTCGTTATGGTCAATTAATCCAGGTTCAAAATCATAGTTAGCATAATCATCTGGTTTTACGATCCCACCTTGCTTTAAAACGTTATAAGCGTTTAAATTGCCCCCTATGCAGTCCCGGTAAGACTGCTTTTGCGTGGTAATTCAAAAAACAATTCTTTTCCACGCCGCTTCGAGAGCATATCTCGCTGAGTTTACAGGCAATGGCCGCTGTATCATCCCGAAAGGAAGGCACGGTATTTTTCCGTTTTTACAACACCACATCCACAGGCAGTAATGAATTTATGACCCATCAGTTAAAATCTCGCGACATCATCGCGCTGGGCTTTATGACCTTCGCGCTGTTCGTTGGCGCAGGCAACATTATTTTCCCTCCGATGGTTGGCTTACAGGCCGGCGAACACGTCTGGACCGCAGCCATTGGCTTCCTGATTACCGCCGTGGGTTTGCCGGTGCTAACGGTAGTCGCGCTGGCGAAAGTCGGCGGCGGCGTTGAGCGTCTGAGCTCGCCAATCGGCAAAGTTGCGGGCATTCTGCTGGCCGTGGTGTGCTACCTGGCGGTTGGGCCGCTGTTCGCGACCCCGCGTACCGCCACCGTTTCATTTGAAGTGGGGATTGCTCCGCTGACCGGCGACGGCGCGCTGCCGCTGCTTATCTATAGCGTTATCTATTTCGCGCTGGTGATTCTGGTTTCTCTCTATCCGGGCAAACTGCTGGATACCGTCGGCAATTTCCTGGCGCCGCTGAAAATTATCGCCCTGGTCGTGCTCGCGGTGGCCGCGGTTATCTGGCCGGCCGGCCCGATTAGCGACGCGATGGAAGCCTATCGTACCGCGCCGTTTTCTAATGGTTTCGTCAATGGTTATCTGACCATGGACACGCTGGGGGCGATGGTCTTCGGTATCGTTATCGTCAATGCCGCGCGTTCCCGCGGCGTTAGCGAAGCCCGATTGCTGACCCGATACACCGTCTGGGCTGGTCTGATGGCCGGCGTGGGCCTGACGCTGCTGTACCTGGCGCTGTTCCGCCTGGGTTCCGATAGCGCGACGCTGGTCGATCAGTCGGCAAACGGCGCGGCTATTCTGCACTCCTACGTGCAGCATACCTTCGGCGGCGCGGGCAGCTTCCTGCTGGCGGCATTGATATTTATCGCCTGTCTGGTCACCGCGGTTGGCCTGACCTGCGCCTGCGCTGAGTTCTTCGCGCAGTATCTGCCGCTGTCGTATCGTTCGCTGGTGTTTATTCTCGGCCTGTTCTCCATGGCGGTTTCTAACCTGGGGCTCAGCCATCTGATTCAGATCTCGATTCCGGTGTTAACCGCTATTTATCCGCCGTGTATCGCACTGGTGGTATTAAGCTTTACCCGCGGTTGGTGGCATAATTCCTCCCGCGTTATCGCGCCGGCAATGTTTATCAGCCTGATGTTTGGTATCATTGACGGTGTTAAAGCATCGGCGTTCGCAGATATCCTGCCGCAATGGACCGCGAGCCTGCCGCTGGCAGCGCAAGGTCTGGCATGGTTGCTGCCAACCGCGGTGATGGCTGTGCTGGCTGCGATCATCGATCGCGCAGCGGGTAGCCCGGTGGTCTCAAAAGCCCACTAACCGACGCTTTACGCAGGTGTTTAACCACGGGACTTAAGGTCCCGTGGTTTTTTGTTTTTTTGGTCATTCCCTTTTGCGTTTTGCCCCCGCAAAGCACAAACGAGAAAAACGGCATGGAACACGATGGAAAGTAGTAACAAGCTTAAGCGCGGGCTAAGTACCCGGCACATTCGCTTTATGGCCCTTGGTTCCGCTATTGGTACCGGCCTGTTCTATGGTTCGGCAGACGCCATTAAAATGGCGGGGCCGAGCGTATTGTTGGCATACATTATCGGCGGCGTGGCGGCGTATATCATCATGCGCGCGCTGGGCGAAATGTCGGTGCATAACCCTTCCGCCAGCTCTTTCTCGCGTTATGCGCAGGAGAACCTCGGCGGGCTGGCCGGCTATATCACCGGATGGACCTATTGTTTTGAAATCCTGATCGTCGCGATTGCCGACGTGACCGCCTTCGGTATCTATATGGGCGTCTGGTTCCCGGCGGTGCCGCACTGGATATGGGTACTGAGCGTGGTGCTGATTATCTGCGCCGTCAATCTGATGAGCGTGAAGGTGTTCGGCGAACTGGAGTTCTGGTTCTCATTCTTTAAAGTCGCCACGATTATCATCATGATCCTTGCCGGTTTCGGCATCATCATCTGGGGTATTGGCAACGGCGGTCAGCCAACCGGTATTCATAACTTATGGAGTAACGGCGGCTTCTTCAGTAACGGCTGGCTGGGAATGGTGATGTCGCTGCAGATGGTGATGTTCGCTTACGGCGGGATTGAGATTATCGGTATCACCGCCGGTGAAGCGAAGGATCCGGAAAAATCCATTCCGCGGGCGATTAATTCGGTGCCGATGCGTATCCTGGTGTTCTACGTGGGGACGCTGTTCGTCATTATGTCTATCTATCCCTGGAACCTGGTGGGGACTAACGGCAGCCCGTTCGTGTTGACCTTCCAGCATATGGGAATTACCTTTGCCGCCGGCATCCTGAATTTCGTGGTGTTAACCGCCTCGCTATCGGCGATTAACAGCGACGTATTCGGCGTTGGCCGTATGCTGCACGGAATGGCCGAGCAGGGGAGCGCGCCGAAAGTGTTCGCCAAAACGTCGCGTCGCGGTACGCCGTGGGTGACGGTGCTGGTGATGACCGTGGCGCTGCTGTTTGCGGTCTATCTCAACTACATCATGCCGGAAAACGTCTTCCTGGTGATTGCGTCGTTGGCGACCTTCGCCACGGTGTGGGTGTGGATTATGATCCTGCTGTCGCAAATCGCTTTCCGTCGCCGCCTGTCGCCGGAAGAGGTGAAAGCGCTGAAGTTTAAAGTACCGGGCGGCGTGGCCACCACCGTGGTCGGCCTGCTGTTCCTGGTCTTTATCATCGCGCTTATCGGCTACCATTCGGATACCCGCATTTCGCTGTACGTCGGCTTTGCGTGGATCGTGCTGCTGCTGGTTGGCTGGAAAATTAAGACCCGCCGCGATCGCCAGTTAGCGCAGGCGCAGTAATTCTCCACTCTTCCGGGTCCGGCTTTGCCGCGGCCCGGAAAATCACATCCTCCTCCTTTCTCCTCCCCCAATTATTCTATTGATGATGAGTTATACGCCTGTTCACTGTGGCAAGGTGTGGCCATTACGCAAAAAGAGGAATGATGATGTTGAAGGCCTGGCACCTGCCGGTTGCTCCTTTTATTAAAGAGCAGCAGGAACGACTCGTTATCACATTGTGGCTAAGCGGCGAAACAATGCCGCAGCGAATTACGCTGCGCGCGGAAGAAGACAATGAAGAGCTGTCGTTGCCCATGCAGCGCCTGCGCCAATCCCCACACGCCGATGTCGTCGCCTGGCGTGGAGAGATAAACCTGATGAACGGCCAGCCGCGCCGCCGCTATAGCTTTAAGCTGCTGTGGGCGGACCGTCAGTTGTGGTTTACGCCGCAGGGATTCCAGCGTTTCCCGCCCGCGAGGCTGGAGCAGTTTGCGGTCGATGTGCCGGATAGCGGCCCGCAGTGGGTCGCCGATCAGGTGTTTTATCAAATTTTCCCCGATCGTTTCGCCCGTAGCGAGGCGCGAGAAGCCGGGCAGGACGAGGTTTATTACCACCATGCGGCCGGTCAGGATATTGTGCTAAAAGCGTGGGATGAGCCGTTAACCGGCGAGGCGGGCGGTTCGACCTTTTATGGCGGCGACCTCGACGGTATTAGCGAGAAGCTTCCTTATCTGAAGCAGCTTGGCGTGACTGCGCTGTATCTCAATCCGGTATTCGTCGCGCCCAGCGTACATAAATACGATACCGCTGATTACCGCCGTGTCGATCCGCAGTTCGGTGGCGATGCCGCGCTGCTGCGCCTGCGCCACAATACGCAGCGTGAAGGGATGCGCCTGATCCTCGACGGCGTGTTTAACCATACCGGTGATTCGCACCCGTGGTTCGATCGCCACCAGCAGGCGAGCAACGGCGCCTGCCATCAGCCGGATTCACCGTGGCGTGAGTGGTTTAATTTTTCCCCGGACGGGGTGGCGCATAACTGGCTGGGTTACGCCAGTCTGCCAAAACTTGACTACCGTTCATCGAGCCTGGTTAACGAAATCTATGCGGGCGAAGATAGCGTGGTGCGCCACTGGTTAAAAGCGCCGTGGAGTATGGACGGCTGGCGGCTGGACGTGGTGCATATGCTGGGCGAGGATGGCGGCGCGCGTAATAACCTGCGTCATATTGCCGGCATTACCCAGGCGGCGAAGCGGGAGCAGCCGGAGGCTTTTGTATTCGGCGAACATTTTGGCGATGCGCGTCAGTGGCTGCAGGCTGATGCCGAAGACGCGGCGATGAACTATCGCGGTTTTACCTTCCCGCTGTGGGGCTTCCTCGCCAATACCGATATTTCCTACGATCCGCAGCACATCGATGCGCAAACCTGTATGGCGTGGATGGACAACTATCGCGCCGGGCTGTCGCATCAGCAGCAATTGCGGATGTTTAACCAACTGGACAGCCACGATACCGCGCGTTTTAAATCCTTGCTGGGTAAGGATGTGGCGCGACTGCCGCTGGCGGTGGTCTGGCTGTTCTGCTGGCCGGGCGTTCCGTGTATTTACTATGGTGACGAAGTCGGCGTCGATGGCAACAACGATCCCTTCTGCCGTAAACCCTTTCCATGGGATCCGGCGTTGCAGGATGAAAACTTGTTGGCGTTATATAAGCGTATGACCACCTTGCGTAAGGGGCATCAGGCGCTGCGCTATGGCGGCTGCCAGGTCATCTATGCGGAAGATAACGTGGTGGTCTTTGTTCGCGTTTACAAACAGCAGCGGGTGCTGGTGGCGATAAACCGCGGTCATGCCTGCGAGGTGGTAATCGACGCATCGCCTTTGCTGGAGGGGAAAACGTGGCAGCGAAAAGAAGGCGCGGGCGAGATGCACGATGATGTGCTGAGTTTGCCCGCGATTTCCGCAAGCGTCTGGTGTAGCCGTTAACGGTAGAGCTGGCTCAGACAGCTATCTTCGAGAATAGCCTCTCGCCACCAGCGCTGAGCCAGACCGTTATTGCCGCTACGCCAGGCCATATAGGTTATATCTTTCTCACGGCTCGAAATCACCGGTTTCTCCAGCAACTCACCGCTCTCCAGCCACGGGAGGGCGATGTGGCGGGGCAGGAATCCGCATCCCAAACCGGCGCGCAGGAGCGCGACTTTGGTGGCGAAATCATCTACCCGGATTTGCTCCTGCTCATCGAGCAGGTTGCTGTTCAGTGGATGACAGTAGCGGGCGCTATCGCTAATAACCACCGCGCGATGCAGGCTGAGTTGTTTGTTGGTCAGCGGCTGGGTCGTTGCCGCCAGCGGGTGGCCGGGCGCGACAACGAACACGTTGTCCATCGCGCCGAGCATTTTCCACGACCATTCCGCTGAAGTCGGCGGTTCGTTAATCGCCCCAAGAATAATATCCGCGCCGTTGTGAGTCAGCTCTTCCCATGAGCCCGCCAGGGTATGGTGGGTAAAGTTGAGCCGGGTTTGCGGATATTGCGCGTAAAACTTTTCAATCAGCGGCAATAGGGCCTGGAAAGGAAAAGAGTCGTCCAGCGCAATCGCCAGATCCCGCTCCCAGCCGGAACTCAGCAGCTGCGCCTGTTTTTCCAGATCGTTGGCGGCATTGAGCAACAGGCGCCCCTTTTCCAGCATCATTTTACCGGTATCGGTAAATTTCGCCCGGTGTCCGGAACGATCCAGCAGACTGATGTTTAGATCGTTTTCCAGTTTTTGGATCATATAGCTCAGCGCGGCGGGGGTTTTAAATAGCGACTCCGCCGCCAGCGCGAACGAGCCATGCCTATCCAGAGCATCAAGAATCAAAAGTACATCAAGGTTTAAACGCATTAGTCTCGATCCGCCAGTCTAATAATAACGTTGTTTTACCGAAGGCCGATGTTCAATTCCAGTGAATAAATTAGAACAGTTCCCATTAATTTTTTGATTAGTCTTTTTTTAATTATTCAAACGGTCACTATTTTTACTCAAGTGAATTAAAACGGAAAGATTTCTTTAATAACTCGTTAGAAATTACTGACTATACTCATCATGCGTTATTGGCCACAATCAGCACAGCACAACGGCAGTGTATTATCTTCCTAACTAATTGATTAATAGGATGTGTTATGTCTATTCGTGAACTGATTGATCCGTCTAATTCCACCCTTATTTTTATTGACCACCAGCCGCAAATGGCTTTTGGTGTGGCCAATATCGATCGCCAGACGCTGAAAAATAACACCGTCGCGTTGGCCAAAGCGGGCAAGATTTTTAACGTTCCGGTTATTTATACCTCTGTCGAAACCAAAAGCTTCAGCGGCTATATCTGGCCAGAACTGCTGGCGGTTCATCCTGAAGTGAAACCGATTGAACGTACTTCTATGAACTCCTGGGAAGACACCGGTTTTGTTAATGCGGTGAAAGCCGCTGGACGTAAAAAACTGATTATTTCCGCGCTGTGGACTGAAGTGTGCCTGACCTTCCCGGCGCTGATGGCGCTGGAAGAAGGTTATGAAGTGTACGTGGTAACCGATACCTCCGGCGGTACCTCCGTTGACGCTCACGAGCGCGCCATCGACCGTATGGTGCAGGCCGGAGCGGTACCGGTGACCTGGCAGCAGGTCCTGCTGGAGTACCAGCGCGACTGGTCACGTAAAGAGACTTATGACGCGGTGATGGATCTGGTTCGCGAACATAGCGGCGCCTACGGTATGGGCGTGGATTATGCTTATACCATGGTGCACGGCGCGCCGGAACGTAAAGCCTAAAACACTTCATCCTGCAAGCTGCCTCTTTGTTGGCTTCGCTTGCCCGCCCCGGTCACTGGCTGATGTCAGCGCTCGAGGGCGGGCAATCTTGCCGCCTCAATGCGGCATGAATGATTTTGTGTATTGTCATTTATGGCTGATGGCGGGAGAAATCCCGTCATTCCCCTGAAGCAAGGAACTCTTAATGGCGCAACAGAAATCAGTGACGCTGGTCATCAGTCATCATCTCGATCCACAAAACGGCCAGCGGTATGAAGCATGGTTGGGCAAAATCATGCCGGTTGCGGCGGAGTTTCCCGGCCATCTTGGCGCCAACGTGATCCGTCCGGCGGCCGGGCAAAATCTCTGGAGCGTGATAATTCGCTTCGACACCATTGAACATCTCTACGCCTGGACGCAGTCGGAAACCCGTCGTGAATTAGTCGCGGAAATCGCGCCGTTTCTCAATGATGGCGATCGTACCGAAATCCGCACCGAACCGGCGTTCTGGTTTACCCCGCCTGCGGCCAATATTCGCCAGCCGCTGCGCTGGAAACAGTTCCTGATAACCCTGCTGGTCATCTTCCCAAGTACCAACCTGGTACCATGGCTGACCGGCATGGCGCTACCGGAGTTACGGGGAAGCTTGTTACTGCATCTGATTAACGATGCCCTGGTGGTCGCGTTGGTGGTCTGGTTGTGGATGCCTATCGTGACCCGTCTGTTTGCCGGTTGGTTGAAAAAAAATTAGCTCAACCAGCTTAAAGGAGTGCGTTATGTCGCAAACTGCCACACTGATTCTGACCCACGGTCAGATTCATACACTCGACCGCGCGAACCCACTGGCGGAAGCCGTGGCCATCGCCGATGGAAAAATTCTCGCGACCGGAAGCCACGATCGAATCATGACGTTCGCCGCCGAGGGGACGCAAATTGTCGATCTTAAAGGCCATACGGTGATCCCAGGTCTTAACGACTCCCACCTGCACCTGATTCGCGGCGGCCTGAACTATAACCTCGAGCTGCGCTGGGAAGGCGTGCCATCGCTGGCGGATGCGCTGCGTATGCTAAAAGATCAGGCCGATCGCACGCCGTCGCCGCAGTGGGTGAGGGTGGTCGGCGGCTGGAGCGAATTCCAGTTTGCCGAACGCCGCATGCCGACGCTGGAAGAGCTGAATGAAGCGGCGCCTGACACGCCGGTATTCGTGCTGCATCTGTACGATCGCGCGCTGCTTAACCGCGCGGCGCTGAAAGCCGTTGGCTATACCAAAGAGACGCCGGACCCGGCGGGCGGCGAGATCGTTCGCGATAACAACGGCAACCCGACCGGGATGCTGATCGCCAAACCTAATGCCATGATCTTGTATGCGACGCTGGCCAAAGGACCGAAGCTGCCGCTTGAGCTGCAGGTCAACTCCACGCGCCAGTTTATGCGCGAACTGAACCGTTTAGGATTAACCAGCGCCATCGATGCCGGCGGTGGTTTCCAGAACTACCCGGAAGATTACGAAATTATCGAGCAACTGCACGCCAAAGAGCAGATGACCGTTCGTATCGCCTACAACCTCTTTACCCAGCGGCCGAAGCAGGAGCTGGACGATTTCGAGCGCTGGACCGATATGCTGAAGCCGGGGCAGGGCACCGATTTCTATCGTGCCAACGGCGCAGGTGAAATGCTGGTCTTCTCGGCGGCGGATTTTGAAGATTTCCTGCAGCCGCGGCCGGATCTGCCGCAAGGCATGGAAGATGAGCTGGAGCGGGTGGTGCGTCATCTGGTGGAACACCGCTGGCCTTTCCGTCTGCATGCCACCTACGATGAGTCGATTAGCCGAATGCTGGATGTGTTCGAGAAGGTGAACCGCGATATTCCGTTTAACGGCCTGCACTGGTTCTTCGATCACGCCGAGACCATCACCGAACGTAATATTGAACGCGTGAAGGCGCTAGGCGGCGGTATCGCGGTGCAGCACCGGATGGCTTTCCAGGGCGAGTATTTCGTCGATCGCTACGGCAAAGAGGCGGTGAAACATACGCCGCCGGTGGCGAAAATGCTGGAACTGGACGTGCCGGTAGGGTTGGGGACCGATGCGACCCGCGTCGCCAGTTATAACCCGTGGACCGCGCTGTACTGGCTGGTTTCCGGGCGTACCGTCGGCGGCATGGCGATGTACGACGATAACAACCGTCTGCCGCGCGACGTCGCCCTTGAGCTATGGACCGCCGGTAGCGCGTGGTTCTCCAGCGAGCAGGGTAAAAAAGGACGCATTGAGAAAGGGCAACTGGCTGACCTGGTGGTGCTGTCAAAAGACTACTTCAGCGTTGCCGAAGAAGAAATTAAGGGCATAGAGTCAGTGCTGACGGTAGTAGATGGCAAGGTAGTGTACGCGGCCGGTCATTTCTCGCCGCTGGCGCCGCCGCCAATTCCGGTATTGCCGGAGTGGTCGCCGGTGGTAAAAGTGCCAGGGCATTATCGCTCGGCGCCGCCTGCGGCCGCGAAGATTGGCGCGGTGGTGCAGATGCACCAGTGCTGCGGCAGCTGCGGCGTGCACGGACATCAGCATGATATTGCGCGCAAGTCGTCGATTCCGGTGGCGGATGAGCAGGCTTTCTGGGGCGTATTAGGCTGTTCTTGCTTCGCGTTCTGATACTTTTGCCCGGTGGCGCTGCGCTTACCGGGCTCACAGCGAATATAACAGGCACAAAAAAGGCTCGCATTTGCGAGCCTTTTTATGGAAACGCCTAGCCGATTACAGGCTGGATACGTTTTCGGTCAGGTATTTAGCTACGCCTTCCGGAGAAGCGGCCATACCTTCTTTTCCTTTTTCCCACTGAGCCGGGCAAACTTCACCGTGCTCTTCGTGGAACTGCAGCGCGTCAACCATACGCAGCATTTCGTCGATGTTACGGCCCAGCGGCAGGTCGTTAACAACCTGGTGGCGAACGATGCCGTTAGCGTCGATCAGGAAGGAACCGCGCAGCGCAACGCCTTCGTCCGGATGCTCGATGCCGTAAGCTTTCTGAATTTCACGTTTGATGTCGGCAACCATCGCGTATTTAACCGGGCCAATACCGCCCTGGTCTACCGGGGTGTTACGCCATGCGTTGTGAACGAACTCGGAGTCAAAGGAAACGCCAACCACTTCTACGCCGCGTTTCTGGAATTCTTCGTAGCGCTTGTCGAAAGCGATCAGTTCAGACGGGCAAACGAAAGTGAAATCCATTGGCCAGAAGAACAGGACGGTAGCTTTACCGTTGGTGTGCTGTTTGAAGTTGAATTTCTCAACGATTTCGCCGTTACCTAATACTGCTGCAGCGGTAAAGTCCGGAGCCTGACGAGTAACCAGAACCATATGATTCTCCTGTTATTACTAAGGTTAATTGGAACGCAACGCGGGCCAGTATAGGCAGAGGCGGGCAGGAACTCAATGCGGCGCTGACAATCGATGAGATAGATTTTGCCTATTGATAATTATTCAATAGCGCTTTCAGAATAATCGTTTTGTGAGAAAGCGCAAGGTTTTACAGCGTTCTCTTTTTCGCCTGCTCCATCATTCGCGGATAAAAACGCCAGAATTGCTGCTCCAGTTGCCCATAGTGGTTATCAAGGTCGTACCATGAATCACGCAGCGCATCGAGGCGCGGGCGGCGACTGGCCATACCGTTCAGGACGCGCTGAATGAATTCCATATCCTGATAACGTTCCAGCCAGCGTTCGGACCACATATATTCATTGAGATTAACAAAGCGCGGCGGCGAATCCGGCAGAATTTGCGCTACCTGCGCGTGGGCGTAGCGCACAAACTCGTTTAGCGGCAGATCCGGCGACAGCTGCGCCCAGTGATGCGACAGGAAATGATCCCACATGACGTCGAGGGAAATTGGCGCGACGCGGCGGGTCTCGGGGCGAAACCATTCGCGCGCCGTTTTAACTTCCGCCAGATTGTCGGTCATTACATCTATACGCCGATGCATATAAATGCCGTCAACCACATCCGCAGGATACTCGCCCTGCGGGTTACCGCGGACAAAATCGGCCAGCAGGTTGCCCGGCAGCGAGCTATCCGCAAGATGGGCGAGATGTAAATGCGCGAGAAAATTCATATCGACTTCAATCCTTCACACGGTCATGCCGTTCTTGCTGGTTAATCATGGTATTCCGCTATTATATCCAGCGTTGAATAGGGTAACGGTTGCAGGAAGACCCGCCCGGCACTAGACTACCCGCCTCTTTATTTAGTCTGAGTCATCGTCATGCGCGTTACCGATTTTTCCTTTGAATTACCTGAATCCCTGATTGCTCACTATCCGCAGCCGGAGCGCAGTAGCTGCCGCTTGCTGTCGCTGGACGGGCCGACGGGCGCGCTGACGCACGGTACTTTCACCGATCTGCTCGATAAGCTCAACCCTGGCGATCTGCTGGTCTTTAACAACACCCGGGTGATCCCGGCGCGTCTGTTTGGCCGTAAAGCCAGCGGCGGCAAGATTGAAGTGCTGGTCGAGCGAATGCTGGATGATAAACGTATTCTGGCACATATTCGCGCCTCTAAAGCGCCGAAGCCGGGGGCGGAGCTGCTGTTAGGCGATGACGAAAGCATTAACGCCACAATGCTGGCGCGCCACGGCGCACTGTTTGAAGTTGAGTTCAACGATGAGCGCCCGGTGCTCGATATTCTGAACAGCATCGGTCATATGCCGCTGCCGCCGTATATCGACCGCCCGGACGAAGACGCCGATCGCGAGCTGTACCAGACAGTTTACGGCACCAAGCCGGGCGCGGTCGCCGCGCCGACCGCCGGCTTGCATTTTGACGACCCGCTGCTGGAAAAACTGCGCGCGAAAGGCATTGAGATGGCGTTTGTGACGCTGCACGTTGGCGCGGGGACCTTCCAGCCGGTGCGCGTCGATAGCATCGAAGAGCACATCATGCACTCAGAATATGCGGAAGTGCCGCAGGATGTGGTCGATGCGGTTCTGGCGGCGAAAGCGCGCGGTAACCGCGTCATCGCCGTCGGCACCACTTCCGTGCGTTCGCTGGAAAGCGCGGCGCAGGCGGCTAAAAATGGCCTGATTGAGCCGTTCTTTGCCGATACGCAGATCTTTATCTATCCGGGATATCAGTACAAAGTCATCGATGCGCTGGTGACTAACTTCCATCTCCCTGAATCCACACTGATTATGTTGGTCTCCGCTTTCGCTGGCTATCAGCACACCATGAACGCCTATAAGGCTGCGGTAGAACAAAAATATCGCTTTTTTAGCTACGGGGACGCGATGTTTATCACGTACAATCCGCAGGCTATTTCTGAGCGTCCCTAAAAAGCCCGGCACGCCGGCTTTCTGACGCCTTGACGCATTTTTTAGCCACGGAATCATTCCGTGGCGAGTATTTAAACGTCGGACTGTTTTTCTGACGCAGGAGCAATAATGAAATTTGAACTTGATACCACCGATGGCCGCGCGCGTCGCGGCCGTTTGGTGTTTGATCGCGGCGTAGTTGAAACGCCAGCCTTTATGCCCGTGGGTACCTACGGCACCGTCAAAGGGATGACGCCGGAAGAAGTTGAAGCCACCGGCGCGCAAATCATCCTCGGCAACACCTTCCACCTGTGGCTGCGCCCGGGCCAGGAAATCATGAAGCTGCACGGCGATCTGCATGATTTCATGCAGTGGAAAGGGCCGATCCTCACCGATTCCGGCGGTTTCCAGGTCTTCAGTCTTGGCGATATCCGTAAGATCACCGAGCAGGGCGTGCACTTCCGCAATCCGATCAACGGCGATCCGATTTTCCTCGATCCGGAAAAATCGATGGAGATTCAGTACGATCTCGGTTCCGATATCGTAATGATCTTCGACGAATGTACGCCGTACCCGGCAGACTGGGATTACGCTAAGCGTTCGATGGAAATGTCTCTGCGCTGGGCCAAGCGCAGCCGTGACCGTTTCGATGGCCTCGGCAACAAAAACGCGCTCTTTGGCATCATTCAGGGCAGCGTTTACGAAGATTTACGAGATATCTCGGTGAAAGGTCTGGTAGAGATTGGCTTTGATGGCTACGCTGTCGGCGGTTTGGCTGTCGGCGAGCCGAAGGAAGACATGCACCGTATCCTGGAGCACGTTTGCCCGCAGATCCCGGCAGATAAACCGCGATACCTGATGGGCGTCGGGAAACCGGAAGACCTGGTGGAAGGGGTACGTCGCGGCATCGATATGTTTGACTGCGTTATGCCGACGCGCAACGCGCGTAACGGCCATCTGTTTGTGACCGATGGCGTAGTGAAAATCCGCAACGCGAAGCATAAAAGCGATACATCGCCGCTGGATGCCGAGTGCGATTGCTATACGTGTCGCAATTATTCACGTGCTTACTTGCATCATCTTGATCGTTGCAACGAAATATTGGGCGCGCGCCTCAATACCATTCATAACCTGCGCTACTATCAGCGTTTAATGGCTGGTTTACGCAAGGCTATCGAAGAGGGTAAATTAGAGAGCTTCGTGACCGATTTTTACCAACGTCAGGGGCGTTCCGTTCCTCCTTTGAACGTTGATTAATTTTAATAATGAGGGAATTTCAATGAGCTTTTTTATTTCTGATGCGGTAGCAGCAACCGGCGCGCCGGCGCAGGGCAGCCCAATGTCTCTGATTCTGATGCTGGTGGTGTTCGGTCTGATTTTTTACTTCATGATCCTGCGCCCACAGCAGAAACGTACTAAAGAGCACAAGAATCTGATGAACTCCATCGCCAAAGGTGATGAAGTCCTGACTAACGGCGGTCTGGTTGGTCGCGTGACTAAAGTCGCGGAAAACGGCTACATCGCTATCGCGCTGAACGATACCACCGAAGTGGTTATCAAACGTGACTTCGTAGCTGCCGTTCTGCCGAAAGGCACCATGAAGGCGCTGTAATTACCATTTTCCCTAAGGGAACTGCCGTGTTAAACCGTTATCCTTTGTGGAAGTACGTGATGCTGGTCGTCGTGATTATCGTCGGCCTGATTTACGCGCTTCCCAACCTGTATGGTGAGGATCCGGCTGTTCAAATCACTGGCGCGCGCGGCGTCGCCGCCAGTGAGCAAACGCTGATCCAGGTCCAGAAAACTTTACAAGAAGAAAAAATCACCGCGAAGTCTGTGGCACTGGAAGAGGGCGCAATTCTTGCGCGCTTCGACACCACCGACACTCAGCTGCGAGCGCGTGAAGCGCTGGTTAACCTGCTGGGTGACAAATACGTCGTGGCGCTAAACCTTGCTCCTGCTACCCCGCGCTGGCTGGCGGCGATGTATGCCGAGCCGATGAAGCTGGGTCTTGACCTACGCGGCGGCGTGCACTTCCTGATGGAAGTAGACATGGACACCGCATTAGGCAAACTGCAGGAACAAAACATCGATAGCCTGCGCAGCGAGCTGCGTGACAAAGGCATTCCTTACTCCACCGTGCGTAAGGAAGACAACTACGGTCTGAGCATCGTCTTCCGCGACAGCGCGGCGCGCGACCAGGCTATCTCTTATCTCAGCCCGCGCCATCGCGATCTGGTTATTTCAAGCCAGGGTAACAATGCGCTGAAAGCGGTGATGACCGACGAACGTCTGAAAGAAGCCCGTGAATACGCCGTTCAGCAGAACATCAACATTCTGCGTAACCGTGTAAACCAGCTCGGCGTGGCCGAACCGCTGGTGCAGCGTCAGGGTTCCGACCGTATCGTGGTTGAACTGCCGGGTATCCAGGATACCGCGCGTGCGAAGGAAATCCTTGGCGCGACCGCGACGCTGGAATTCCGTCTGGTGAACACCAACGTCGATCAGTCCGCAGCCGCTTCTGGCCGCGTACCGGGCGATTCGGAAGTGAAAGATACCCGTGAAGGCCGTCCGGTGGTGCTGTATAAGCGCGTGATCCTGACCGGCGACCATATCACTGACTCCACTTCCAGCATGGACGAGTACAACCAGCCGCAGGTTAACATCTCGCTCGATAGCGCGGGTGGCAACATCATGTCTAACTTCACCAAGGACAATATCGGTAAACCGATGGCGACCCTGTTCGTGGAGTACAAAGACAGCGGTAAGAAAGATGCCAACGGTCGCGCTATCCTTGCGAAAGAGGAAGAGGTGATTAACATCGCCAATATCCAGTCTCGCCTTGGCAATAGCTTCCGTATCACCGGTATCAGCAACCCGACCGAAGCGCGTCAGCTTTCTCTGCTGCTGCGTGCGGGCGCCCTGATTGCGCCGATTCAGATCGTTGAAGAGCGTACTATCGGCCCAACTCTGGGTATGCAGAACATCAAGCAGGGCCTGGAAGCGTGTCTGGCCGGTCTGGTGGTCTCTATCCTGTTCATGATCTTCTTCTATAAGAAGTTCGGCCTGATTGCGACTTCCGCGCTGATTGCTAACCTGGTGCTGATTGTCGGCATTATGTCCCTGATTCCTGGGGCAACGCTGACCATGCCGGGTATCGCGGGTATCGTCTTAACCCTTGCGGTGGCGGTCGATGCTAACGTACTGATTAACGAGCGTATCAAAGAAGAGCTGAGCAACGGACGTACCGTTCAGCAGGCGATTGACGAAGGTTATAAGGGCGCATTTAGCTCTATCTTCGACGCCAACGTGACGACGCTAATTAAGGTTATCATCCTGTACGCGGTCGGTACCGGTGCCATTAAAGGGTTTGCGATTACTACCGGTATCGGTATCGCGACCTCAATGTTTACCGCTATCGTCGGCACCCGTGCCATCGTGAACCTGCTGTACGGCGGCAAGCGCGTGAAAAAGCTGTCTATCTGAGGAGTGCGTTGTGGCACAGGAATATACTGTTGAACAATTGAACCACGGCCGTAAAGTCTGGGACTTTATGCGCTGGGACTACTGGGCCTTCGGCATTTCAGGTTTTCTGCTGATTGTGTCGATCGCCATCATCGGCGTCCGCGGGTTTAACTGGGGTCTCGATTTCACCGGCGGTACGGTGATTGAAATTACCCTCGAAAAACCGGTTGATATGGACCAGCTGCGCGATTCGCTGCAGAAAGCAGGCTTTGAGGAGCCGCAGTTGCAGAACTTCGGCAGCAGCCGCGACATCATGGTGCGTATGCCGCCGGTACACGATGCCAACGGCAGCCAGGAGCTGGGCAGCAAAGTCGTTAACGTGATTAACGAATCGACCAGCCAAAGCGCGACGGTGAAACGTATTGAGTTCGTTGGCCCGAGCGTGGGCGCGGACCTTGCGCAAACCGGCGCTCTGGCGCTGATTGCGGCGCTGGTGTGTATCCTTATCTATGTCGGCTTCCGCTTTGAATGGCGACTGGCGGCAGGGGTCGTTATTGCACTGGCGCACGACGTGGTGATTACCATGGGCGTACTGTCGTTGTTCCACATCGAGATTGACCTGACCATCGTCGCATCACTGATGTCGGTAATTGGTTACTCGTTGAACGATAGTATCGTGGTGTCGGACCGTATCCGTGAAAACTTCCGTAAGATCCGTCGCGGTACGCCGTACGAAATCTTTAACGTGTCGTTGACCCAGACGCTGCACCGTACCTTGATCACCTCCGGTACCACCCTGATGGTGATCCTGATGCTGTTCCTCTTCGGCGGCCCGATTCTGGAAGGCTTCTCGCTGACCATGCTGATCGGTGTATCCATCGGTACGGCTTCTTCTATCTACGTCGCGTCCGCGCTGGCGTTGAAACTGGGCATGAAGCGCGAGCATCTGATCCAGCAGAAGGTCGAAAAAGAAGGGGCGGATCAGCCGTCCATTCTGCCGTAATCGGTTCAGTTGAGATAAAGCAATCCCGGCCTTGTGGCCGGGATTTTTTTTGCCCGCCAGAAACCTGCTGACAGTATGCTGTCAGGAGCCCTCTCGTACACTGCTTCTGAACTCACTAACGAGCAGGAGGAAGTATGAACAACGTGATTAACTGGTTTGAAATTCCGGTCGCTGATATGGATCGCGCCGTCGCGTTTTATGAGCCGGTAATGCAGGTGACGCTGCGTCGTGAAACCATGGATTGTGCGGACCTGGCTGTCTTCCCGCATCAGGATCCGGCTCCCGGCGGCGCGTTGGCTAAATTTGACGGTATCGCGCCATCGCCGCAGGGCGCTATTATTTATCTGCATACCGACAACCTGGCCGCCACGCTGGATCGTATCGCCTCGGCGGGAGGAGCGTGCGTATTTGGCCCGCTGGCGCTGCCGAATGATATTGGCACCATCGCCCTGTTTACCGACAGCGAAGGTAACCGCGTAGGTTTGCATCAACCGGTTTAACCTGACTATTTAGCGAAACGAGAAATGACCCGACGCGCCGACCGTTTATTTCAGATTGTACAGATCCTGCGCGGCAGGCGGCTAACCACCGCGGCGCTGCTGGCGGAGCGGTTGGGCGTGTCGGAGCGAACCGTCTATCGCGATATCCGCGACCTCTCGCTCTCCGGTGTACCGGTTGAGGGCGAGGCCGGGAGCGGTTATCGTCTGCTGGCGGGCTATGATCTGCCGCCGCTGATGCTGACCAGCAAAGAATCCGAAGCGCTAATCGCCGCGATTCGACTACTGAAGACCTGGGGCGGAGATGCGCTTTCGCAGTCGTTGGAGTCAGCTCAGGAAAAAATGCTGGCGATTTTGCCGGAAGACCGGCGGCGCAAAGCGGAGCAGACCCGGCTGTTTGCCCCTGACCTTGGCGCGCATCGTTATGCTAAAACCCATTTTGACGTTATCCATCAGGCCGTATCCAATCAGCAGGTGTTGCAGCTTCACTATCAGGATGAATCTGGTCAGGTAACGCGGCGTGAAGTGCTGCCGCTGGGGCTATTTTTCTGGGGGGAGCGTTGGCTGCTGGTGGCCTGGTGCGAACTGCGCAGTGATTATCGTAACTTTCGTCTCGATCGTTGTCTGGAGGTGAAGGTGATCGAACGTCGTTTCAGCGAGTGCGCCGACCGTTCACTGAGCGATTTCTTACGTAAGGTGAGATGTGGGGAGCGATAAAAAAACGCCCGGTAAGCGTAAAACGCGTCCCGGGCGCTGTCTTGCTGTATCAGCAATTAGAAGTTGTAACCGACAACGAAGTAGCCACCCCAGCCGGTAGAGCGAACGCTGAAGTCGCCGTCGCCGAAGTTCAGCTTAGCATCATCAGCCCACTGGCCGCCGTTATGGAAGTAACGCGCGACGATAGAGTAGTGCCAGTGCGCGTAGTTCAGCGCCAGGATGTGGCTGGACGCGATAGAGTTGCTGGTACGCGCGTGCTTACCGTTCATATCGTAGAAGTTGTCGTCGCCAAGGTCAGAACCCCAGTCGAAGTTGGTGAAGCCAATATAGCTCAGCGAACCGCCCCACAGGTCGGTCAGCGGAACGAAGTATTTCACCTTGAAGCGGTAGCCGTCCCACTCGTTTTCGTTGGAGGCGCCGTAGTTCTGCCACTGGTATTTAGCATAGATATTCAGCGACAGGCTCATCGGCAGACCGGTATCGATGTCGGTACCCAGACCCATATACCAGGTGCTCTGCTCCTGAGAGTCGTTGCGGCCCATATCGTAGATATAGTTGTTCGCGAAGTACCACTCTTTGAACGGCCCGAAGCTCAGGTCGGTGTTGGTCAGCTTGTCGATAGAGAAACGCGGTTCGATCTCCATAAACAGCGGGGAGCCTTTGTTCCAGATACCTTTCGCCGTGCTGTTGCCGCCGAAGAAGACCGGCGCATCAATATAGCCGTAGAAATCAAACCAATCTTTTTTAGCAAACGCTTCGTATTCCAGATAGGTATCGTTACGGATCTGCGGTCCAAAACGAGTGTGGTAGCTACCGACTACGTTCACACTCTGGTGCCACCAATCAGACAGGTACTGCGGTTTTTCAGTTTCTGCCGCGCCAGCGGTGAAAGAAGCGGAAAGCGCCACAACAGCGCTCGCTGCCAGTAATGTTTTTTTCATGTTGATGCCATTGTTTAAATTAAGCCAAAAGGCGTTAAGAAAATTGCCGAAGCGTTGCTAAATATTTCGTCTTTCTGTGGGGGTCTATTATAGAAATCATTGCTCACAAAAATACGTGTTGTTTCACATAACCAGAACATGCGTAATCGATTGCGTTCACGATTCTATGCATTTCTTGACAAAATGCTACTGAAAATCGCCTACAGGAGCGATTTCTAATGAACTCTTATGAAAAGTTGTAAATGGATAACTTCGATAGATGAAAAGCGGGCGCCGGGCCGTTTTGCCCGGCGTGAGCGCTTACTGCGCGCTGGCGGGTTGGATATCGTGGATACGAATAAAGCCGACTTTATCAGGCGTCACATTCAGGCGCAGCGGGATATCCACATCGCTGGGCGCCAGGATGCTGGCCGGGGCGCTAATCAGCTGATCCTGGACGTTGACTTCCTGATAGCTGTGGGTGGTGCCGGTAATCTGTCCGGAAGCGACGGTCGCGGTGAAGGCCGGGAGCGGATCGTTAGACTCGCCCTGGATGCGTAAGGTCAGGCGCGAACCGTCGCCATCTGGCGTAATGCTACCCACTGACATGCGCAGGGTGCCGATCTGGCTCTCCAGCCGCGCGGGGGTTTTGGCCTCCGGGAGCAGATAAACGCCGCGGGTTGATTTAGCATTCAGTGCGTTTTGCTGGGTGATTTTTATCGTTTGCTGATTCAGTTGGGTCATCTCTTTGCTCAGCGTACTGACGCTCTCGTTCATCTGACGAACTTCGCTTTGCTGGGCGCAGGCGGTAAGGGTGAACAGGCTGCCGATGATAGCCAGTTGTAGGTAACGTCTTGTCATGGTCAGGATTCCGTTTACAGAGGATGATTAATGGTAGCTAAACTGAATTGACCTACCATAGATCCTTTGTCTCAAAAGCTCTTTCTTTGTAGTCCGCTGACTTCAGGGTAAACTATCCTTCAGATTAACTACCTGTCAGGACGCGCCATGCATTGCCCTTTCTGTTTCGCCGTGGATACCAAAGTCATCGATTCTCGCCTGGTCGGCGAAGGCTCCTCCGTGCGTCGTCGTCGGCAATGTCTGGTCTGCAATGAACGCTTTACCACTTTTGAAGTGGCTGAGCTGGTAATGCCGCGGGTGGTAAAAAGCAACGACGTGCGCGAACCTTTCAACGAAGACAAGCTGCGTAGCGGGATGTTGAAAGCGCTTGAAAAGCGCCCGGTCAGCGCCGATGACGTCGAAATGGCGGTAAATCACATTAAAACCCATCTGCGCGGCACCGGTGAGCGTGAAGTCGCGAGTAAAATGATCGGTAATCTGGTGATGGAGCAGCTGAAGAAGCTCGATAAGGTCGCCTATATTCGCTTCGCTTCCGTCTATCGCAGTTTCGAAGATATTAAAGAGTTCGGCGAAGAAATCGCCCGTTTACAGGACTAAGCCATGCAGGACGAAATGTACATGGCGCGAGCGCTGAAGCTTGCCGCGCGCGGACGCTTTACTACCCATCCTAATCCCAACGTCGGCTGTGTGATTGTAAAAGACGGCGAGATCGTCGGCGAGGGTTTCCACTATCGGGCCGGCGAGCCGCACGCCGAAGTGCACGCGCTGCGTATGGCCGGCGATAAAGCCAAAGGCGCGACCGCCTACGTCACCCTGGAGCCCTGTAGCCACCATGGTCGCACGCCGCCGTGCTGCGACGCGCTGATCGCCGCAGGCGTGGCTCGCGTGGTAGCGGCAATGCAGGACCCGAATCCACAGGTGGCCGGTCGCGGCCTGTACCGCCTGCAGCAGGCCGGCATTGACGTCAGCCATGGGCTGATGATGAATGAAGCGGAAGCGCTGAATAAAGGTTTTCTCAAGCGGATGCGCACCGGTTTTCCGTGGATCCAGCTGAAGATGGGCGCTTCGCTTGATGGCCGTACGGCGATGGCCAGCGGTGAAAGTCAGTGGATCACCTCGCCACAGGCGCGACGCGACGTGCAGCGCCTGCGCGCGCAGAGCCACGCTATTCTCACCAGCAGCGCGACCGTGCTGGCGGACGATCCGGCGCTGACCGTGCGCTGGCAGGAGCTGAGCGCCGATACGCAGGCGCTCTATCCGCAGGAGAACCTGCGTCAGCCGCTGCGTATCGTCATCGATAGCCAAAACCGCGTCACGCCGGAGCATCGAATTATCCAGCAGCAAGGTGAAACCCTGTTCGCTCGCACCCATGCCGATGAACGTGCCTGGCCTGACAACGTGCGTACCCTACTGGTGCCGGAGCATAACGGCCATCTCGACCTCGTGTTGCTAATGATGCAGCTCGGTAAACAGCAGGTGAACAGCATTTGGGTGGAAGCGGGGCCGACGCTGGCCGGCGCTTTGCTACAGGCCGGGCTGGTGGATGAGCTTATCGTCTATATTGCGCCTAAACTGTTAGGCAGTGACGCGCGCGGTTTATGCGCGCTGCCGGGGCTTGAGAAACTGAGCCAGGCCCCCCATTTCAAATTCAACGAGATACGTCAGGTCGGGCCCGATGTCTGCCTGCATTTAACGACTGCGTGATGTATTCCTAATATTAGGAAGCAGCGCCCAGAATATTATGATAAAATCCGCCCCCCTTGCGGGGCACATGAACCCGAAGGAAGAGTATGAACATTATTGAAGCTAACGTTGCTACCCCGGACGCTCGCGTCGCCATCACCATTGCGCGTTTCAACAACTTTATCAATGACAGCCTGCTGGAAGGCGCGATTGACGCCCTCAAGCGCATTGGTCAGGTAAAAGATGAAAACATCACCGTTGTTTGGGTTCCAGGCGCGTATGAGCTGCCGCTGGCGGCTGGCGCACTGGCAAAAACCGGTAAATATGACGCGGTAATCGCGCTGGGTACGGTGATTCGCGGCGGTACCGCCCACTTTGAATATGTGGCTGGCGGTGCAAGCAATGGCCTGGCGCACGTCGCTCAGGACAGTGAAATCCCGGTAGCCTTCGGTGTTCTGACGACTGAAAGTATTGAACAAGCCATCGAACGCGCTGGCACCAAAGCCGGTAACAAAGGCGCAGAAGCCGCGCTGACCGCGCTGGAAATGATTAACGTATTGAAAGCCATCAAGGCCTGATTTTTTGTAAGGGGAATTCCGTGAAACCTGCTGCTCGTCGCCGCGCCCGTGAGTGTGCCGTCCAGGCGCTCTACTCCTGGCAGTTGTCCCAGAACGACATCGCTGATGTTGAATACCAGTTCCTGGCGGAACAGGATGTAAAAGATGTAGACGTTCTGTATTTCCGTGAACTGCTGTCCGGAGTGGCGACTAACAGCGCGTATCTCGACGGTCTGATGAAGCCATACCTGTCACGTCAGTTGGAAGAGCTGGGTCAGGTAGAAAAAGCGGTACTGCGTATTGCGCTGTTTGAGCTGTCGAAGCGTGACGACGTGCCGTACAAAGTGGCTATCAACGAAGCTATCGAGCTGGCGAAAACCTTCGGCGCTGAAGATAGCCACAAGTTCGTCAACGGCGTGCTGGATAAAGCGGCCCCGGTAATCCGTCCCCGCAAAAAGTAAACTGCAGGCCGGGCTTTGCAGGATCTGATCCTGCGAACCCGGCCTTATTCTTTTCTTTGCTGAGGCATAACGTATGGCATGCGGCGAATTTTCCCTGATTGCCCGTTATTTTGATCGCGTTAAAAGCGCCCGCCTTGATGTTGAAACCGGCATCGGCGATGACTGCGCGCTCCTGAATATCCCCGAGAAAAAAACGCTGGCAATCAGCACCGACACCCTGGTGGCGGGCAACCACTTTTTAGCCGACATCGACCCTGCCGACCTGGCGTATAAAGCGCTGGCGGTGAACCTGAGCGATTTGGCGGCGATGGGGGCGGAACCAGCATGGTTGACGCTGGCCCTCACTTTGCCGGAAGCAGACGAAGCGTGGCTTGAAGCCTTTAGCGACAGTCTGTTTGTCCAGCTTAACTATTACGATATGCAGCTGATCGGCGGCGACACCACCCGTGGGCCGCTGTCGATGACGCTGGGTATCCACGGCTTTGTGCCGCCGGGCCGCGCGATGAAGCGTTCCGGGGCCAGGCCTGGCGACTGGATTTATGTCACCGGCACGCCCGGTGATAGCGCAGCCGGGCTGGCGCTTTTACAGGACCGGCTAACGGTAGATTCGCCAGCGGATGCCGATTATCTGCTGGCGCGCCATTTGCGTCCAATGCCCCGCGTGCTGCAGGGGCAGGCGCTGCGCGATCTGGCTAATTCAGCGATCGATCTCTCTGACGGTCTTATCTCTGACCTTGGTCATATTCTCAAGGCCAGCGCCTGCGGCGCGCGTATCGATCTCGATGCGATGCCGTATTCCGATGCCATGCTGCGCCAGGTTGATCCTGAACAGGCGCTACGCTGGGCGCTCGCCGGCGGCGAAGATTATGAACTGTGCTTTACCGTTCCCGAGCTGAACCGCGGAGCGTTGGATGTCGCGATTGGTCAGCTTGGCGCACGCTTTACCTGTATCGGCCAGATCGTGGCGGAAGCGGATGGACTGCAGTTTACCCGTGAGGGTAAGCCGATTAAATTGGATTTAAAGGGGTACGATCATTTTGGCACGCAGTAGAGACGAGGCGAAAAGCCGCCTCAATATGCGCAATCCCTGGCATCTGCTGGCGACCGGGTTCGGCAGTGGGCTGAGCCCGGTGGTGCCGGGAACGATGGGGTCTCTGGCGGCGATTCCGTTCTGGTATCTGATGACTTCTCTCCCCTGGCAGCTCTATTCGCTGGTGGTGATGATGAGCATCTGTATCGGCGTCTATCTTTGTCACCGTACGGCTAAAGATATGGGCACTCATGACCACGGCAGCATCGTTTGGGATGAGTTTGTCGGGATGTGGATCACTTTGATGGCGTTACCGACGATGGACTGGCAGTGGGTGGCCGCCGGTTTCGTTATTTTCCGCATTTTTGATATGTGGAAGCCGTGGCCAATTCGTTGGTTCGACCGCAACATCCATGGTGGAATGGGGATCATGGTCGACGATATCGTCGCCGGGGTGATCTCCGCCGGCGTACTGTATCTGATTGGCCACCACTGGCCGATAGGTCTGCTCTAAATCTGCACCCCGGCGCGGCCGGGGTTTAAATTGCGGCGTTACTTGAAGCCGACGATTGGGTGGGGCCGATAGGGCGCCTCCAGCTTGTCGATCTGTTCTGGCGTCAGGGTTAAATCGACGGCATGCAGGAGCTCATCCAGCTGTTCCTGCCGCGAGGCGCCAATAATCGGCGCAGCCACGCCGGGCTTGCTTAATAGCCAGGCCAGCGCCACCTGCGCGCGGTTGGCGTCTAACTCCTCAGCCACTTCCTCCAGCTTCTGCGCAATCTGCTCATCATTGGCGTCGGTGGCGCTATACAGCGATTTGCCGAATTCATCGGAGACGAGACGCGCGGTCGTTTCTCCCCATGGTCGTGTTAGTCGACCGCGCGCCAGCGGGCTCCACGGCATGACCGCAATCCCTTTGCGCTGGCAGAGCGGCAGCATCTCGTTTTCTTCTTCGCGATAAATCAGGTTGTAGTGATCCTGCATGGTGACGAAGCGTGCCCAATTGTTCTGTTCCTGCAGGGCGAGCGCCTGGGCGAACTGGCGGGCATGCATTGATGATGCGCCGATATAGCGCGCTTTCCCGGCGCGTACGATGTCGCTGAGCGCCTCCAGCGTCTCTTCGATGGGCGTGGAGTAATCCCAGCGGTGGATCTGCAACAGGTCGACATAGTCCATTCCCAGGCGACGCAGGCTATCGTCAATGGATCGCATGATTTGCGCGCGAGACAGCCCCTGCGGCAGATCGCCGACCTGATGATAAACTTTGGTGGCGACGATCACCGAATCGCGGCGAGCATACTCCCGCAGCGCGCGGCCGAGGATCTCTTCGCTGCTGCCGTCGGAGTAGTTGTTCGAGGTATCGAAGAAGTTAATTCCGCCTTCCAGCGCACGTTTAATCAGCGGACGGCTACTCTCTTCTGGCAGCGTCCAGGCATGATTGCCGCGGTCAGGTTCGCCGAAGGTCATGCAGCCGAGACAGAGTCGGGAAACGCGAAGATGGGTATCGCCAAGAGGAATGTAGTGCATAAGACGCTCCTGCTACTTTAAAAGGTATCCTTTAAGCATAGCAGGAGCGGTATGGGCAATTATGCCAACCAGTCGCGGATTTTGGCTTCGATACCGGCGGCATCCAGGCCGAGGTCGGCGCGAACTTCTTCCTGAGTCCCCTGCGGGATAAAGAAGTCCGGCAGACCGATATTCAGCACCGGCACCGCGCGACGGTGGGCCATCAACAGCTCGTTTACGCCGCTGCCAGCGCCGCCCATGATAGCGTTCTCTTCAAGGGTGACCAGCACTTCGTGATCGGCGGCAAGCTGCAGGATCAGCGCCTCATCAAGCGGTTTCACAAAACGCATATCGACCAGCGTCGCATTGAGTTTTTCCGCAACCTGAGCGGCTTCCGGCATTAAAGTCCCGAAGTTAAGGATCGCCAGCTTCTCGCCGTTTCTTTTCACCACGCCTTTCCCGAGCGGCAGCGGCGCCAGTGGTTCTAGTTCCGCGCCGGTACCTGTGCCGCGCGGATAGCGTACCGTGCTAGGGCCATCGTTATAGTGGTATCCGGTGTAGAGCATCTGGCGACATTCATTTTCGTCGCTCGGGGTCATGATCACCATTTCCGGAATGCAGCGCAGGAAGGAGAGATCGAACGCTCCCTGGTGGGTCTGACCGTCGGCGCCGACGATGCCCGCACGATCGATTGCAAACAGCACCGGCAGCTTTTGAATGGCGACGTCATGGATCACCTGATCGTAAGCGCGCTGCAGGAAGGTGGAATAGATCGCCACGATCGGCTTATAGCCGCCAATCGCCATCCCGGCGGCAAAGGTCACCGCGTGCTGTTCGGCAATCGCGACATCGAAATAGCGATCGGGGAATTTTTTCGAGAACTCGACCATCCCGGACCCTTCACGCATCGCCGGGGTGACTGCCATCAGTTTGTCGTCTTTGGCCGCGGTTTCGCACAGCCAGTCTCCAAAGATTTTCGAATAGGAAGGCAGGCCGCCGCTGCTTTTCGGCAGCACGCCGCTGGTGTGATCGAATTTCGGTACCGCGTGGAAGGTGATGGGATCTTTTTCCGCCGGTTCATATCCACGGCCTTTTTTGGTCATGATATGCAGGAACTGCGGCCCTTTCAGGTCGCGCATATTTTTCAGCGTATTGACCAGACCCAGCACATCGTGGCCATCTACCGGGCCGATGTAGTTAAAGCCCATCTCTTCAAACAGCGTGCCGGGCACCACCATACCTTTAATATGCTCTTCGGTACGTTTAAGCAGTTCTTTAATCGGCGGTACGCCGGAGAAGACTTTTTTGCCGCCTTCACGCAGCGAGGAATACAGCTTGCCGGACAGCAGCTGCGCCAGGTGATTATTCAGCGCCCCGACGTTTTCTGAAATCGACATTTCATTGTCGTTCAGCACCACCAGCATGTCTGGTTTGATATCGCCCGCGTGGTTCATCGCCTCAAACGCCATCCCGGCGGTGATAGCCCCATCGCCGATGACGCAAACGGTGCGCCGCTGTTTGCCTTCTTTTTCGGCGGCAATAGCCACACCAATACCCGCGGAGATAGAGGTAGAAGAGTGGCCAACGCTCAGTACGTCATATTCGCTTTCGCCGCGCCACGGGAACGGATGCAGGCCGCCTTTCTGGCGGATAGTGCCGATTTTGTCGCGGCGGCCGGTGAGAATTTTGTGCGGGTAAGCCTGGTGGCCGACATCCCAAATTAAGCGGTCGAACGGCGTGTTGTAGACATAGTGCAGCGCCACGGTCAGTTCAACCGTGCCAAGGCCAGAGGCAAAATGGCCGCTTGAGCGGCTCACGCTGTCCAGAAGATAGCGGCGCAGCTCATCGCAAAGCTTGGGCAGGCTATCTTTTGGCAGCAGGCGCAACTCCTGGGTGGAATCTACCAGCGCCAGGGTTGGGTATTTGGCAATATCAAAACTCATCAGAGACTCATTTATTGTTTATTTATCGCGCTGAATAATGTAATTCGCGAGCGCTTCCAGTGCCGTGGTATCCAGCGATTGCGCAGCCAGTTCATCTAAAGCCTGGCGGGCATCGGCAATCAGATCGCGCGCTTTCTGCTGGGCTTGCTCAAGACCCAAAAGCGCCGGATAGGTACTTTTGCCTAACTGTTGGTCGGCACCCTGACGTTTGCCAAGAGTCGCAGTATCACCTACCACATCCAGAATGTCATCCTGCACCTGGAAGGCGAGACCGATATTCTCCGCAAAGCGATCGAGTGCTGGTAGCGCCTGACGGCCACGCTCGCCGGCGCTCAGCGCGCCAAGGCGAACCGCCGCGCGAATAAGCGCTCCGGTCTTATGGCGGTGAATTCGCTCCAGCGCCTGTAGATCGACCTGCTTGCCTTCCGCCTCGAGATCCAACGCCTGACCGCCGCACATTCCGGCGACGCCGCTGGCCTGGGCCAGTTCGGAAACCATCGCCAGACGGTCGCGATCCGGTACTTCCGGCATCGGCGTATCACTCAGTATAGAAAATGCCAGCGTTTGCAGGGCGTCACCGGCAAGAATAGCGTTCGCTTCGCCAAACTTGATGTGGCACGTGGGTTGACCGCGGCGCAGATCGTCGTCGTCCATCGCCGGCAGATCGTCATGCATCAGCGAGTAGGCATGAATGCATTCGACGGCAGCGGCTGGGGCATCCAGTGTGGAACGGCTAACGCCGAACATCTCGCCGGTGGCGTAAACCAGGAAAGGACGCAGGCGTTTGCCGCCTAATAATGCGCCATAGTGCATGGCTTCAACCAGCGGAGTGTTCTGAAATGGCAGCGGAGAGATAAAACGGCGCAGCGCGTCATTGGCCTGGGTGACACAGGTCTGTAATTGTTGCGGGAAGTCCATTTATTCAGCGTCCGGCGTAAAGGGAGTCAACGGCGCATCTTCGCTATCGGCCAGCAGGATTTGGACACGCTGCTCGGCCTGTTGCAGTTTCGTCTGGCCCTGGCGCGCGAGCTGCACGCCGCGTTCAAATTCGCTGAGCGCTTCTTCCAGCGGTAGTGAGCCGCTTTCCAGACGATTAACGATCTGCTCGAGTTCGCCTAAAGCGCTCTCAAAGCTGGCCGGGGCCTCATTTTTCTTTGGCATAGTGAATATAGACTCTTGTTATGTCTCGATGGCTATCAGTATGGTAACGGAGTCGGGCGGTTAAGCAAACTCGCGGCATTCACCCTACGGATACATTTTTGCGAAAATGCGCAATGCCAGGCGAAAAGCGAACAATGATGGTATACTCCGCGCCCTGGATGCAGACGCTGTATCGCGCCTGTACAACTTTTTTGCTTAAAGCCCCGTCGGGCTTGCCAACGAACTATTGTCGCCATGAAGTTTATCATTAAATTGTTCCCGGAAATCACCATCAAAAGCCAATCTGTGCGGTTGCGCTTTATTAAAATCTTAACCGGGAACATTCGTAACGTTCTCAAAAACTATGATGAGACGCTCGCCGTCGTTCGTCATTGGGATCATATCGAAGTTCGCGCGAAAGACGAAAACCAGCGGCCGGTTATTCGCGATGCGCTGACCCGTATCCCTGGCATTCATCATATTCTGGAAGTGGAGGACGTACCTTTCACTTCTCTGCATAACATTTTTGAACAGACGCTACCGCTGTGGCGTGAACAGCTCGAAGGCAAAAGCTTCTGCGTGCGTGTGAAGCGCCGTGGTAAACATGAATTCACCTCAATTGAGGTTGAGCGCTACGTTGGCGGCGGCCTGAACCAGCATATCGAATCGGCGCGCGTGAAGCTCACCGATCCGGACGTGACGGTTAACCTGGAAATCGAAAACGATCGTCTGTTGCTGGTGAAAGGGCGCTATGAAGGTATTGGCGGCTTCCCCATTGGTACTCAGGAAGATGTGCTGTCGCTTATTTCCGGCGGCTTCGACTCCGGCGTCTCCAGCTATATGCTGATGCGTCGCGGCTGCCGCGTACACTACTGCTTCTTCAACCTCGGCGGCGCCGCGCATGAAATTGGCGTTCGTCAGGTGGCGCACTATTTGTGGAACCGCTTCGGCAGCTCCCATCGCGTTCGCTTCGTGGCAATCAATTTCGAGCCGGTGGTTGGCGAAATCCTTGAGAAAGTCGAGGATGGCCAGATGGGCGTGGTGCTCAAACGTATGATGGTGCGTGCAGCATCGAAAGTCGCTGAGCGTTATGGCGTGCAGGCACTGGTGACCGGCGAAGCCTTGGGCCAGGTATCCAGCCAGACTCTGACTAACCTGCGTCTTATCGATAATGTCTCAGACACGCTGATCCTGCGCCCGCTGATTTCTCACGATAAAGAACACATTATCAATCTTGCGCGCGAAATCGGCACTGAAGATTTTGCCCGCACCATGCCGGAATACTGCGGCGTTATCTCGAAGAGCCCAACCATAAAAGCGGTAAAAGCGAAGATCGAAGCGGAAGAAGAAAACTTCGATTTTAGCATTCTGGATAAAGTGGTTGAGGAAGCGAATAACATCGACATTCGCGACATCGCTCAGCAAACGCAGCAGGACGTGGTGGAAGTCGAAACCGTCAGCGGCTTCAGCGCGAACGACGTGATTCTCGATATTCGTTCTGTCGATGAGCAGGATGATAAGCCATTGAAAGTGGAAGGCGTCGATGTTGTTTCGCTGCCGTTCTATAAACTGAGCACCCAATTCGGCAACCTCGATCAGAGCAAAACCTGGCTGTTGTGGTGTGAGCGCGGCGTAATGAGCCGTCTGCAGGCGCTGTACCTGCGTGAGCAGGGCTTTACTAACGTGAAAGTGTATCGCCCGTAATTCACCTGTACTGATAAAAAAGCCTTCCTTTAGGGAAGGCTTTTTTACATCTGGGTTTAGCGTAGCGTCATCGCCAGGGCATTCAACTGATCGATAACGATATTCCAGCCTTCAAAAAATCCCATCTTTTCGTGTTGCTCACGGGTTTCATCATCTGCATGCAGTACCGTTGCCGTATAGCGACAGCCGTCGTTTTCATCCGCAAAGGTGATAATAGCCGTCATGGCAAATGGGGAAACGGCAGGGCGAAAGTCTGCGGTCAGCATTGAGGTCATGACTAATTTTTGCTGCGGAATGACTTCAAGAAAGCAGCCGGGATTATCGCTACGTTCACCGTCAGGGCCGTGCATCACGGTGTGAAAAGCCCCTCCGGGACGCAAATCAAAGGCCAGAACGTCGGTATACCATGGCTTAGGACACCACCAGGTTTTGAGTAAAGCCGGGTCGGCCCACGCGCGCCAGAGGGCTGTCGTGGGGGCGCTGAGTAGGCGGCTGATGACGAGGTCACGAGAATCGGTTGCGCTACGGGACATGCTACGGCTCCTCAAGAAGGGGGGAACCAGCCCGCTGCGCGGACCGGCTATCAGGATTCGTAGTAATTATAGATGCCAGCAGCCATGACCAACTGCGAAGCCACTTCGTATGCTTTTTCGCGACCGACCAGCAGGTCAATCATTTTTAGCGCGAAATCAATAGAGGTTCCCGGACCCTGACTGGTTAACAGATTAACCCTTGGGTCCCAGACGACGCGCTTATCCTGCCACTGTTCGGCGGGGATTTGCTCTTTTAGCGCCGGGAAACCGGTAATGTTGCCGATAGGAAACAGATTATGCGGCACCAGAACGGTCGCTGGCGCGGCGCAGATAGCCGCCACGATGCGCCCGGATAAATGAAATTGTCTCACGGTTTCTACCAGCAAAGGGCTGTCGCGAAAGCACTCGGCGCCTTTAATACCGCCAGGTAAAACAATGATATCAAAATCGCCATCAGCGACTTCGACCAGCGGCGCATCCGCAAGTAGCTTCACGCCGCGCGAGCAAACGATGGTCAGATTGCCATCACTGGCGACGCTGGCGGTAGTCACTTTCACGCCGCCGCGCGCTAATAAATCGATAGTGGTGACCGCTTCGGTCTCTTCACTACCAGGGGCGAGGCAAATCAGTGCCGACGCGCTCATAAGTATTCTCCTTCCGCTTTACCTGTTCAAATAAACGGGCATTTTCTGGTACTGACAGACCGTGGGCCCGGGCGCGATTCAGCAGAAAACCGGTGATGTAGTCGATTTCCGTATGCCGCTGCGCGCGAATATCCTGCAACATCGATGAGATATTGTCTGCTGTACTTTCAATTACCTGATTTACATACAATAACAGGTTTTCCGCAGATGTATGAATGCCTTCACGTTGCATTACCGCTGCGACTTCATGACAGATTGCGCCGATCTCTTGCGGAAAATCTCGCAGATCGCCGTTTCTACAATCTTTCAGCGCAGTCAGGGGATTAATCACACAGTTGACGGCCAGCTTACTCCAAAGAGCAGGGTGAATATTGTCGTGCCAGGCGACATCCGGCAGGACGTTTTGCAGAATGTCGGCGAGGCCGCTGTAATCTTCGCTATAGCTTTTGGCTGGTCCAATATGAGTTGTTCCCTGCGCGACGTGAATGATGACGTTGCCATCGCGGCGGGCGGCATGAGTGGTGGACGCCAGCAGCAGTGGGTGTTTAACGCTTTTTAATTCATCAAGAGTGCCCATGCCGTTATGAATGAGCAAGATAGGCGCAGAAGCCGGTAAGATAGCAGCCAGATTTCTCACTGCCTGGGAAACCTGCCATGCCTTTAGCGTCACCAGTAGTAAATCGCTGGTGGCGAGAAAATCAGGATCGTTAGCGGTCATTGATTCGTTGAAATTACTACCGTCAGTCTCAATGAGATTAACGCTACAAAATGGTTGCGGGACGCGTAACCAGCCCTGAACCTCATGTCCGTTTTTATACAGCGCGGTTAACCATAGTTGCCCCAATGCACCGCATCCCAGTACGGTTACTTTCATTATTCCTCCTCACCTGCGACTTCCCAGGCGCTTGTAGCTAAAGTATAGCGTTATCAGCTAAGCTTCCGGGATAACAAGTTGAGTTATGCCGCGTTGTGGGTATTATGCAACGCAAAAGAAACGGAAGGAGAGGAAAAGATGCCATCTTTCGATATTGTCTCTGAAGTCGATCTTCAGGAAGCGCGTAATGCGGTCGAAAACGCAAGCCGCGAAGTCGAGTCACGATTTGATTTTCGTAATGTTGAAGCCACCTTTGAGCTGAATGAAACCAGTAAAACCATCAAGGTGCTGAGTGAGTCTGATTTCCAGGTCAATCAGTTATTAGATATTTTACGCGCGAAGCTGCTCAAGCGCGGCATTGAGGGAAGTTCGCTCGACGTACCAGAATCCTTTGTACATAGCGGAAAAACCTGGTTTGTCGAAGCTAAGCTGAAACAGGGCATTGAGAGCGCAATACAGAAGAAAATCGTTAAATTGATTAAAGACAGCAAGCTAAAAGTACAAACGCAGATTCAGGGCGAAGAAATTCGTGTCACAGGTAAATCCCGTGACGATTTGCAGTCGGTAATGGCGTTGGTGCGTAGCGGCGATCTTGGCCAGCCATTCCAGTTCAAGAATTTCCGCGATTAATAAGCAAAGCCCGATGGCGCAACGCCATTCGGGCATAATGTCGATGTCGATGCCGGAGAAGGCTTAAGCCGCTCTCCGGCAAATTCAGCGCTCTCCACCCTCTCTTCTCTGACCTGCGTCACCCTTTACGATGCGTTTCACATTGCTTTTTCACTACCTACAGTTGGCTGGCATTACTATTTTTAATCAAATTGTAATTCATAAATATGAATTCATATAAACGTGAGGAAATTACGCGATCAATAATCGATAAGGGCGGTGAGGCGTACATTGTTGATCTTAATCATGAAGTGAAGGAAGTTGATTATGCAGGTAAATAATTCACTTTTTATTCATTGTGTTAATCGGGGAAACTGTAACTGAATAAGGATATGGCGTGAAGTATGTCATTATTTATCACACAGCGCTCAAATACTGGACTTCGCGTGTGGTCAATATATGGATTACCGGCGCTTAAAAAAGTAATTAGTCTTCATGCATGGGCAAAGGATGTCTCATATTTTGTATGAATTTAATCAGCTTTCTTTGTTCCAGATGTGTATAAGCGGTCGCAATGTATTTATATAATTTTGCTGAGTAGAGCCGAATATAACGTTTGATGGGTTTACGTGCTTTTCATAGGGATTTGTACGCATAACGCGTGCTTAAAATAGTCAGAAGAGAATGCACCTGTACATGTGCAGGGCATTCCTTTTGGCTGCACTCAATCAATACTATCTTAGAAAGGTTCATATGAAATATCACGAAAATAAAAAAAAGTCCGTTAAATTAAACCCGATTGCGGCATCATTATTACTGTTGATGCCTGTAATGGCGCAAGCGGAAATTTCGATTAAAAATGGCAGCGTTACTGAAGCCTCCAATGGGGTGCCGGTTGTTAATATCGCGAAAGCGAACAGTAATGGCCTTTCACATAACGTATATGACACGCTGAATGTTGGCACCGAAGGCGTTATTTTTAATAACGCGACCAGCGCAGCACAGTCCGTGCTGGCAGGGCAGATTGCGGCTAACCCAAATCTTACCGACCGCAGCGCCATGGTTATTCTTAACGAAGTGACTTCAACGAATGCCAGTACCATTAATGGCATGATGGAAGTTGCAGGTGATTCCGCTCACTTAATCATTGCCAACCCTAATGGCATCACGACTCAGGGTGGTGGGTTCATCAATGCTGAAAAAGGGACATTGACGACTGGTACGCCAAAGATAGGTGACGATGGGCTATTAAATGGCTATTCCGTAAATGGTGGAACGATTACTGTAAATGGATTTCAGAGCGAATCGCCGACCGAAATTCTGGCGCGTAGTATCGTTGTGAAGGGAGCGCTTTCTGCAAGTGAGCTTAAGATCGTCGCGGGGAGTAATGCGATCAACGCCGACGGTGTGGTCACCGACTCCGTTACGCCAACCGGTAACGCAAGTACCTATGGCGTGGATGTTTCTAAGCTCGGTGGTATGTATGCGAATAAAATTAGCCTGGTCAGCACCGAAAGTGGCGTAGGTGTACGTAACCTGGGGACGATTTCTGCCGGGGATAGCGGTATTAAGATTACCAGTAACGGTAAACTGCTTAACAACAACGCGGTTATACAATCCAGTGGCGATATCACCTTAAACACCAATGGTGTTCTGGAAAATAGTGCAGGAAAAATCAACAGCGATAAAATGATTGCTATTGATACTGCGGGCAATAAAGTAAGTAATATCAATGGTGGTAACATATTAGCAACCACTAACAACTACATTAATAGCGGTAAGTTCGATAATAGCAATGGGAAACTGGCTGCTGGCCAAACGCTGGCTGTCAATACCAGTGGCAATACTTTTACCAATACTGGTAAAGCTAAAACCGCGGGTATTGAGGCGGGTATCGTTGCTATCGAATCAGGTAGTTTTGATAATAACAACGGTCAGATTCATGCTGGCTATGTTGGCCTAAAAAATACATCATTAACCAATAATGGCGGTACTATTGATTCAACAGGCAATGTCGAAGTTGAAAGTACTGGAAACATTGAAAACGTAAGTGGCTTGATTCGCTCCAGTTCTGGTGCTGTAAAATTAACGACAACTAAAGCAGTAAAAAATAATGACAACAAATCGGCCGATACCACGGGCGGTGAATCCTTGGGTATCGTCTCAGGTAATGGCATCGAGATTGCTGCTGACTACTTATTCAACTGGGCTGGCGAAATTGCCTCAGATGGTGATGTGAGTATCCAAACCACCAGTGATATTGATAACTATATGGGTAAAATTGAAAGCAGTAAGACTGTTTCAATTACTGGTCGCGACATGAATACCAGCCAATCCGGTATTAACGGCGGAGAAGGTGTAAATATCGATCTCGATAATTACTACAGTCGATTGGGAGTGATAACTTCAGTAAACGGTGATGTTACTATCAAAGCCAACACCGTTAGCACAGACAGTTCAGTCATTAAAGCTAAAAATATCAGTATCGAGTCCGGAGCTGATATCGATGCTAAATATACTATGATGGTTGCTGATCAAAAACTAGCGCTTAATGCGGTTGGTAAAATCACCAGTACTGACAGTGACAAATTTGGTTTCTACGTGGGGCAATACTTCGGCTACGGGAATCAGCAAGGCGGTCTAATTGGCGGTGAAGGGGTTGATATTACGGCTAAGAGTCTGAATAACGAATCTGGCCGTATTATTGCGCAAACCGGTGATGTAAATATTAATCTGACTGGCGATCTCGCAAGTAACAAAGGGCAAATTATTGCTAATTCCGGAAAAATGACGATTGCTGCGAAAAAAGTTGCTGCTGATTACGCAACAATTTATAGTTCAGGCAATATGCAGATTGATGCAACTACGATATCATCAAAAGCAAGTGGCTCTGTTGCCAAAAATACCGCTACCGGTATCATCTCTTCAGATAGTGATATTTTAATTAATATTACTGGTGACTACAATAACACTGGATGGGTGAATGCAGCAGGCAATCTGACAGTAAATACTTCCGGTTACGTGACAAATAATCACGCCTTTAATGCAGGTGGTGATTTAAATCTGACTGGCAAAACTATTACTAATAACAGCGATATTGCAGCTGGTAATACACTTAATATCACCACTGCTAATGATTTAACTAATAATCTCGGCGCGAATATTACAGCTAAGACTACTAATGTCACCGCTAAAAATATCTCGAACTGGTCTAACCTGGTTGCTGATAGTCAGTTAAATGTCACTGCAAGTAATAATATTTACAACTACGGTAATTTGTATACCAGCGGTAAGGCTGTTATCAATGCCAAGAAAATAGTCAATACTGGTTTCTGGGCTGTATTAGGTGGCGCTCAAGGACTTGAGACTACTGCCAATGTTGTAAATGTATTTGGTACCGTTGTAGGTAAATAACTTAGGTTGAAGGTAAAAGCGGTAAGGGATTACTGCTTTTACCTGATTAGGGTATGAAATGGATATTCGCAATATAGTAATTATTAGCCTGGTATTGTTGATTGCTGGCCCTGCAGTAGCGGCTGATGCTCAGTTAGGGCGGCTTGTAAAAGAGCAGCAAAACAATGATAACGCTGCTTTCAAAGACCGAAAAATAGAACAAAAGGATGTGTTCTCCGATGCTATCGCAAAAAAAGAAACCGATAGCACATTCCCGTTGGAAAATCCGTGTTTTCAAATTGATGAATTAGTACTTAGTAATGATTTTTTAGACGACCGCGGATTAAATAAAATAAAAAAACTGGTTGCTGGAAAATGCTTAGGAATGAATGGGTTGAAAAAAGCGGCTGTGCTTTTTCAAGATTACTATATAAATGCAGGCTATATAACAACGAGGGTGGAAATTCCATCTCAAGATCTCTTGACTAAAAAATTAAAGTTAGCAGTGATACCTGGAAGGATTTCTGAGATTATCATTGTTGATAACGATATAAGTAAGTGGGTTTTGCCATTTTCACAAGGTGATATTCTCAATATTAGGGATGTTGAGCAGAGTTTGGAAAATATACAGAGAACACCTGAGGTTGATGTTAAAATTAACATAGTGCCAGGCCCTGAAAATGGCACGAGCAATCTGGTAATTAATACACAACGAAAAAAAAAATGGAGTGCCAGAACTTCGTATAATAACTATGGTGATGACAGCACAGGAAACCAACTTATTGGTGGAGTGGGGTATTTATATAATATCACTAGCTTGAGCGATGTTTTTTATCTTGCGGGAACAGGTAGCCAAACCGGGGGTTATAAAAATGCTAGTGCCTATTATAGTGTGCCTTTTGGTTACACCGATCTCAGTCTTTTTTATAGTAAAAGTAAATCAACTCAGGGTATTGATCTTGGTGCATATACTTTTGACTATGTAGGTGAGACGGAATATTTCAGTCTCAAAAGTAATCGTATGCTTTACCGCAATGTGAACTCTAAATTGTCTGCGAGTGCCGAACTGATCAGACGGAAGTATGACTATACATTGGGAGGCACAGAGCTAGTTTTGCAAAAGCGTGATATGGGCAACATACGGTTAGGCTTAAATTATAAAAGAAACTTTACCGGAGCTGCGCTGGATTCAACGTTAACCTGGCAGCGGTTTACTAAGGCTTTTGGCGGTACTGATACACCAGACATGCGTACAGGGACCGTTAGTAAGCGAAGTCAGATTTTGAATCTGAATGTGAACTATGTGAAATGGTTAACTATGTTACCCGTTAACGCCTATTACGAACTGAATATTGGGGCTCAGTATTCACCAGATAATTTGACGTTGCAGGATCAATTCACAATAGGCGATCGCTGGAGTGTGCGTGGTTTTCAAAATAGTGATGGTATTTATGGTAATAAAGGGTTCTTCTTACAAAACACGCTAAATGTGGTTGCTGGATATAATGGTTTCGTCCCCTATATTGGCACGGATTATGGTCAAATAATTGGTAAGCTACCTTCGCAGGATCTTAACGGTAAGAAAATAATAGGGGGAGTTTTCGGTATAAAAGGGGCTGTTAAAGCGCTGGAATATGATGCTTCATTATCTTCACCCTTTCTATATCCGGATGATCTGGATGTAGACAGCTATAAGATTAACTTTAATCTTGCTTACCAAATTTAATCTCCATGGAAGGATATTATGCGTATTGGTACTGATATAGTCGAAGTAGCCCGGATCGAAAAAGCTATAACCAATGAAAAATCAGGTTTTCTCTCGAGAGTTTTTACAGCTAATGAAATCAGAGATATTGGAATTATTGATTCTAATTATGAACGTGCGGCAGGTTTTTGGGCGGCGAAGGAGTCTTTGGTAAAAGCTGTTGGTTATGGATTTAGTCATGGCATTTGTTTTCATGATATTGAAGTCACGCATGACGAAAATGGAAAACCAGACTTTATAGTGTCAGGCAAGATCAAAGATATACTTAATGAACAATATATTATGAATATTTCACTAAGCATTTCGCATTGTCGAACTTATGCGATAGCCGCAACCATTCTTTATTAAATTAAGGCACTCACTATAAATGTATAACTATAACGATCTAATAGGTAAGAAAGTGCTGGTTACTGGCGCCAGCGGCGACATAGGGCTTGCAATTTGTGGAAAGTTTCTCGAGCAAAAATGTACGGTTTATGCACTGTATAAGACGAATGCCGGGCCATTGCTTAGTCTGAAAGAAAATCACATCGCTGGTGAACTGCTTCACATCTTACCTTGCGATCTTTCGAAGCAAGACGAAGTTATAGCGCTGTGCGAGCACTTGACCAGAGAAGCCGGGAGACTGGATGTACTGGTAAATAATACAGGGATTGTTAAAGATAGCCTCTTTGCATCAATGACCTTTGATGATTTTTATTCGGTTATCAATACTAATCTCCTTAGTTTGTTCCGATTGACGAAAGAAGCACTAATGTTATTACGTTCAGCGGAAACACCCGCTGTAATTAATGTTGCGTCTGTGGCTGCTATTGTTCCAAGCATCGGACAGGCCAACTATAGTGCATCAAAAGGGGCCATACTAAGCTTTACCCGTACGCTTGCGGCGGAACTGGCGCCACGGGGGGTACGTGTCAATGCGGTGGCGCCAGGGATGATTGAGTCTAAAATGGCGAAGAAGGTTCCACGCACTGTCGTTCGCGAAGTGACTAACTCTATTCCATTAAAAAGACTAGGAAGGTGCGACGAAGTAGCTGATGTCATCGTTTATTTAAGCTCTGCCGCATCAAGCTATATCATTGGGCAAACCATCGTGGTCGATGGTGGCATGGTAATGCGGTGATTTATGTCTAAGTATTCAATACCAGCTAAAATTTTTCTTGCCATGGGAGGGTGGCGTCAACCGCTTATCATGGTCGATAAAATAGTTGATTACAAATATGGAGAGAGTGGCTTCATTAAAGTTATTAAGCATGTAACTTACAATGACCCCTATCTACTTGGGCATTTTCCAGAAGACCCGATTATGCCTGGAGCCATTATCTCTGAGATATTTGGTCAGGCAAGTGAATATTATTCATTTCTGACTGACATTTGTGATATTTATCAACAACGCTATGGTGAAAATCTTAGTTCATTACGTGACCTCTACGCTCTTATCAGACATCCAGATATGCTGAGTACGATACGTACTCGGCGAGCCCAGGTCCGAGGCGTATTAGCTTCACAGAATTTAAAATTTAAAGGGACAGCTTACCCCGGAGATACGATTGAAGTAGTAAGCAAACTTTCGTTTTCTGATGATAGTGGTTTTAAGCATTATTCAGTTACAGCTAACGTAGGGAAAAAGATTATTAGCCAGGGTGTAATTATTAATTTTAGAGAAGTTACTAAATTACAAGGAGAGCAGGCATGACCAATATCAATGACGAAATCGAAAAAAGAAAAAATATAATTGTTAAAATTAAAGCCGAGATTATCCAGCGTCTGAATGTTCAGCGTGAACCTCATCAAATTGATGATGATACGCCATTGTTTGGAAACGGTTTGAAACTGGATTCTGTTGATGCAACAGAGATTATCGTTATGCTTGATAAAATCTTCGATATTCAGGTTTCTGAGGGTGATGATCCATCTTATATGCGAAGTGTAAATAATCTGGCATCTTTTATTTTAAAGAAGAAGTCTTTCTAAGCTGATTATAATGTATAAAAGGACGTTTTATGAAATTACTTTCTGAACTTCACCTGCAAAATAATGCGCTAATGGGCATTTATAATGATAAATGCGTGCCTTCTTCATATCATGATATTTTTGAAGAGTATAAGGCCGTACGCGAAAATGTTTTGCTTGTTGATTATTCCCATATGTCAATTACCAGCGTGATGGGTGATGATGCATGGGCGCTAGTGAACTACATGGCTTCAGCAGATGTATCAATTATCCGTGATGAGCAGGGTATTTATTCTCTAGTACTTAACGTTGATGGAACCATCCGCGGTGAAGTTTATATTCTTTGTGCTGAAGAAGGCTATTATATTTTGTCAGAGGATATGACTTCTAAGGAAATTATAAACATTCTAAATGAAGTTCTCCTTAAGGCCGAAGAGCTAGATATACAGGATATTCCAGAAATCAAATCGATGGACGGAGAAGATTGGGGGATTGTTATGCTGGAAGGCCCCTATGCCTGGGAAATAATGGCGGAAGCTTATGGTTTTGATATCATCGGTCTGCCTTATTACGAATATATGAATACCGATGATGGTTTAATGGTATTTCGCTGCGGTAAACATGGTGAGTTTGCATATCAATTAATCGGTTCTCAAGCAGTCCTGGTTACAATGTGGATGAGGCTACAAGAAATAGGATCAAAATATTTACTAAAAACGGGTGGTTTAGATTATCAAGGGCTGGTGAGGATTGAGAATCCAGGATGGGATGAAAGCCTTTATTCTAGTTACTCACGTAATCCAGTGGAATTGCAAATGCAGTGGGCGATTCAATACGATAAAGAGGATTTTATCGGTAAGAGCGCAGTCGAAGAGTTATCCCTTAAGAGTGCTGAACGTAAACTTGTTGGAATTATACCGGATGAAGGGTGTGGCCATATCGATTCTGATGACCTTGTGATGGTAAATGGGCATCAGGTTGGTGTCATTGTTAACGCCGTATATTCTCCAGCGAAGCAAAACTGGATTGCGTTGGCACTTATTGATGAATGCTATGCGTTAGCGGATATTACTGGATTTAGTATTGTAACTACAAACGGAGAATTTGCTGCTAAAACGCAAAGTGTTCCATTTATTTATAATCGTAGTTTATTAATTAACCCAACAACTCATAGCTATGTTGATGCTTCGAAGGCTAAGAGCGCGCTTGAAACGTATTAATTGTTAGCCTCATTCATACTGTTTTTCCGTCAGTAACGGGATAATGATAAAAATTAAGGATATGTCAGGATATTATGAAAACGAGCAGAAAAAGAGTAGTTATTACCGGTATGGGAATACTGTCGTCGCTGGCTGATAATATTACAGACTTCAGACAAGCGCTGTTGGAGAAAAAAAATGGTATAACTGACAGTGCTCGTTTTTCTAAATGGTTTGAGAATGCCCGTGCGGCGGAAATGTTGCACGAAATTCATTGTCCTGAATTATCCGAAGAGATTGTCTCATCACTCGATAATGCCGCGCTTTGGGCGTATAAAGTCGGCAAGGAGGCACTAAATCAGGCGGACCTTTTCAGCAATCAACAGTGTCTGGAACAGATGGGTCTGATTGTTGGCGTGTCTTCGGCGGGGACTGAAGCATTTCTACCACTCTTTGAACAGCGTGTTGACGATTTCTCGTTACGTAAAGCTCTTTTCTCAGGCGGCTTTTCTTCATGTTGTTCCAGCGCTTCTACGCTTCTGGGTCTAAAGGGTGGAGTGGAACTCGTCGCAACGGCTTGTACGGCGAGTCCGAATGCTGTCGGCATGGCTTTTGATTATATCCAGAATGGCAAAAGCAAGGCGATGTTAGCGATAGGAACGGAGCCTATCTATCTGCCTACCTTCGCTGGATTCTATGCCCTGAATGTTATGCATCCGCAATCATGCTCGCCATTTTCAGGGCAATCTGGGATGTCGATTGGCGAAGGGGCCGGCGCCGTTGTACTGGAAGAGTACGAGCATGCGGTTGCTCGTGGCGCGACCATTTTTGGCGAAATTCTCTCTTATGCAACATCTTGCGATGCCTATCATGAAACCGGGCCTGACCCAAGAGCCAATGGCGCAGTGCAGGTTATGCAGAAAGCAATGGCGAATGCAGGGGTGCAACCTGAGCATATTGATTACGTCAATGCGCATGGCACAGGCACTGAAGCCAATGATCAAATAGAGACTCTGGCGATGAAGAAAGTTTTCTCAGGGGCAGAAAATTTATTGATCAGCTCCACCAAGTCCTATTTTGGTCACAATATTGGCGCTGCCGGAATTGTTGAGCTGATTGCATGTTTGGTTACTCTGCCTGAGCAAAATGTTCTACCAACGTTGAATTTTTCACTGGCGCGCCCAAATTGCGATCTTGACTACGTTGCGAACGCATTCCGGGAAAAAGATATCAATATCTTTATGAAGAACAACTACGCATTCGGCGGCAATAATTGCTGCATGATTGTGAGTACAAAACCTGGCTCTGTTCCTCTCACCTCCTATGACGCAAAACGTGTTGCCATTACAGGGATTGGCGCAGTATCGGCGATAGGCCACTCGATAAATGAAATCCTTCACTATATCCATGAAGCAGATAGCCCTGTAGAACTCAGCGGTGTCGTATTCCCTGATGATACACTCGAGGAGGCGAATGCACTGTTGGATGTACTGGCAACAACCAATCAGCTTACAGAAATTTTCGGTCCTGAATATCAGAAAGAGACCTATCAACAGCCGGAGGATGAGAAGAATTTTAAAACTTACCAGGTAAAAGATCTGGAACCTCGTAAACATCTACGCCGATACGATCCGCGTAAAGCAACGCGCGGCGGGACTTTTGCTCTCATCGCACTCACTGAAACGTTGAATATGGCTAAACGTAAGATTAAACGCGATGGCAATGACCTGGGCATGGTGCTGGGAATGGCGCGAGGTCCACAAGAGACAACCTATAAGTATTTGCAGAGTTTGAAACCTGACCCGAGAAAAGTACGTACTTCTGAATTTCCCGGTTCCCTGATGAACTCAATTACAACATTCTGCGGGATTTCCGAGGGGATAAAAGGATATACGACAACGCTGGCGACAGGTGAAAACGCTGCGCTTGGCGCATTGACTTATGGTTATGAAATTGTTCGCCAGCAGCTCCAGCCGCAGGTGATTGTGGGCGGAGCCGATGAATATTTCCCTTCCATGTCTCTGTATATGGATGCTGTGACAAATAAAATTCATATGACCTCAGATGCTTCGGATTATCAGATATATGCTAAAGAGGCGAATGGATATGTTCCTGGCGAAGGTGCCTGTATGCTGTTATTAGAAGACCCACAGGCTGCGGTTTCTCGCGGAGCCGAGGTATTGGCCGAAATCGCCGGATATGGTAAGTCATGTAGTAATTCCTACTTTGATATCACTCAGGTTGAAGAAAAATCCGCAGCAATGTCTCTGGCCATTACTCGTGCGCTTGTTGATGCAGGTATTACATCGAAAGATATTGATTTGGTATGTGGTACCAGCAATGGCAGCGAAGTGAATTCTTTGATAGAAATGAATGCAATTTATATGTCGTTTAATTGCCATAATCCACGTGTCCCAGTAGTGAATTATAATGCTTTCTTTGGTTTTGTCGCTTCGGTTGCGGGTCTTTTAAACCTGTCAGTGATTCTTGATTGTATTAAAAAACAATCAGTTCCTGCCATTCCCTATACACAAGCATTCGCTGATAAAAGGATTAATTTTGTGCATAAGCCATTAAATCTAAATATCAAGTATGCTCTTTTAATTGGTGCTACCGAAGGTGGTAATTATTACGCAATTGTAATAAAAGGATAGCCCGGTGAACGAAAGAGCAATTATTTCTGGTTTCAGTGTTTGTTTGCCTTATGCAGAGAATAGTTCGCTGCTAATTGAAAGTTTAAAGCAGGGAAAATGCGTGAACTTATCTCCATGGTTTGCATCAGATAACCAAGCTATAGAATGTGGGTTCTCTGGCAATATAAATATTGCAAAACTAAAGCAGAATAATGATAGCGCTCTTGACCATTTGTATAGACTTATCGATGAAGCCTTACTTCAGGCTGGTCTCAATGATGACTGCCTGAAAGGCGACAGGGTCAGAGTGTACATTACTGGGATCGGTCCTCGTGTCGATGTCATGGATTATAGAAATTTCTATAATTATAATGATATGGAGGATGTGTCGGTAACATCCTCAATTAAAAATCTGGCTGTGAAAAATATGTCTCAGGATAGCTTTTCTTACAATCTGGCGAAGAAATATGAATTAAGTTACCTTCCGCCGAATATGAACTGCACAAGTAACTCGTCGCTAACAGCTATCCATCTGGCCACCAGAGCAATTGAAAAAAATGGTATTGATCTTGCACTGATTATCAATATCTCAAAAATTAAATATCAAGATCTGGGGTTTCTTGCGAGCTAGGGAATGCTGGATAGTGAGATTGTTCAACCCTTTGGTGTGAATAGCAATGGTGTGCTTTTTGCTGAGGGTTATGGTGTTATGCTGCTGGAAAACCAACGACATCGATTAGGGCGAGGGAAAAGTCCAGGAATAAGCATTTACTCGGCTTATAAACAAATTAATGCTGGTCGTAGTAATGATGCCTACTGGCAAAGTGCCAGCATTCTAAAATTAATAAATTCACTGCTGAATGATTCGGGTGTGCAAAAAGAAGAACTTTGTGCATTTATACCTCACGGTAATGGCACCTCATCAAGTGATAATGTTGAAGCAAAAGCTATCGCTATATTTACAAGTGAAATGACTCTTCCAGTACTGGCCTATAAGGGACAAATCGGTTATACCGCAACCGGTTCAGGATTGATAGATATAGTAATTGGTTATCACTCTTTGAAAAACGGTGAGTTAATTTTCCCTGTTGTTAATGATGACATCATAAATGATGTCTCGCGCCATATACCGACAGAGGGCAGGGTAAGCAGACATGACAAGAAACATTTATTAAAGACTGGGTTGGGTGTAGATGGTTCCGTCATTGCACTCTTAATGACTAATTTAAATACCAACACTGGCTACGAGGGAGAGTGATATGTATCTGTCATCATATTCTTTCCTTGAACCGGAAGAACCATTTTATTTATATTATCCAAGCTGGCTAAATGTTTGGGAATCACACTCCTACAATACAGCATTGAAGGCAACTGGAGCTAATGGTTGGAGGTTCAAACGCTTTGGAACAAGAAATGATGTATACACGCGCGAGATTACAAGACGACCAGATCATATACCTTATATAAATGCTCTTGATAAGGTATCAGATGCCGCTTTACACAGCTTGTCAGCAAAAGAACGGATGTTATTACTTAAATCGCGAACCGCATTTATCTATATCGATTCATGGGGAGAGTCAGGCGTGTTTGAATACAATATCAGTAGCCTTAATTTATCCACTATTGATACTTTACCAAAGAGTCTGATCAAAAAATTTTCCATCAATGATGTAACCTGCAAAATTCGCGGTGAAAATAGTTCACTCTTTCAGGCTATGGCAATGGCTCAAGATTATCTCGGCTGGGATGTTTTTGATTTTGTCGTTATCTGTGGTGGATACCGAGCTGTACCATTGTTAGCTTTCACTGCAGAAAGTATGAAACAACGTAAAGAAAAAAAGAAATATCATCATATTCCTGGTGGGAATTTATCTATCGAACGGGTAGGTTGCTTTGTTTTTAGTAAAAGAGAAGGTGGTTTCAAAGTACACTGCAGCCCATACACATATGCTGATGTAAATGAAATTAGTCTGCCGGGTCATAAAAATATCAATGATATTGACTGCATTGCCTATGCCGGAGGTATAAATAAATCCATAACAGCCTCTGAGAACGTGATAGATCTTATCGCTCGCTACGGTTGCAGCGGATGTGTGACACCGGCGTTAACTTGGCAATATATTAACCAGTACGCATTACATAATGGTTGTATCAGAACCGTTATTCCGGGAGTAGCTAGCGGCTATGCCTACTTTGATACCTGGTACCAATAGGAGGGAATATGCGCAGCAATATAACAGAACTACCGGATATTTCGTTATCTGGAATATATAAGACCTATGGTTGTCTGGACAATATAACTTATGCTTTAAACAATATTAATCTGGACGTTGTGAAAGGCGAGTTTCTTGTATTGTGTGGGCCTTCCGGTAGCGGAAAGAGTACTTTGCTAAATATACTTTCTGGTATTGATATGCCAACTTCAGGCCATGTCTTCTTTCTGCATAAAAATCTCAATGTGTTGTCTGAAAAAAATCTTGCACACCTTCGCAGTCGACATCTAGGTTTCATTTTTCAATTTTTTAATTTAATACCGGTGCTTAGTGTTTTTGATAATGTTTATTATCCCCTGACGCTGAATGGTCATTTTAATGCGAAAGAGGCCCGAGAGCGAACGCTGCATTTCCTCGATAGTGTTGGTTTATCCCACTTATTGGCTAGAAAACCTGGCCAGTTGTCAGGTGGTCAACAGCAAAGGGTCGCTATTGCAAGGGCACTAGCGCATAGCCCTGAAGTTATTGTTGCTGACGAACCTACCGGTAACTTGGATCTGGCTACCGGTGAATCGATTTTGGACCTCCTGGTTGAGATTAATCAGCGAACGAAAACAACTTTTATTATCTCAACCCATTCGACTCAACTTAAAGATCGCGCAAGACGGAGCGTGGAAATTAAGGATGGAGCAATAATTTATGATTCAGCGAAGTAATCTTTTTAAAATTCTCCTCCTGTGTCTGACCATGTTTACATTTGCAGTATTTGCTGAGATGGGATCAACTCCTGCGACCTCCCGTGTCTTACAGAACGGATTTCCTGGTGAGCCAGAAGCTTTAGCATCTATCACTGCTGATTTATTTAAAGAATATGAACATACTAACAACGTCGGCGCGCTGATCTTTTACTCATGGGGAATGTTGCGACAGGCTAACTATTATCAGAGCGTTAATGATCTAATTAACGCTTCTGAATACGCGAAGACTGGATTCTTTTATCTGGATGAATCAGTAGATGCTAATGAAGATAACATGCTAATTCGATATTTGCGTGCAAGAGTGGATGCCTGGCTTCCCGTGGAATTAGGTCGCTGCGTGATTACAATCGAAGATACTGATTTACTTCTTGAAAATAAAGAAAAATTTAGCGGTGAGGTTATTAATAATATAATTACAATGCGTTTGCGAGCACTGCATAATTGCCATCGCAAACAGCAAGAAAAGCAACTCACTGAGCATCTTCGCAGAATCAATCAGCAGCGTGAAATTGATTTTGAAAGTAACCAGTCGCCGGTTTGGGAAATGGCTGAAGTCATGCAGGTTATCGTTCCTGTTATTAAGGGTGATTAAATGTCAAAGGATATGATATTTTTTAATTCTATTCTGGTTTTAATATTGATGTTTGTTATTTATAATGTCATCTTTAATTTTGGCGATGCAAAATTCTCATTTTTGAACTTGCTACGACATCGGCGGAGAACAATATCTACTCTTTCTGCCATCATTTTAGGTGGTTGCGCAATATTTTTGTATGGTGGTTTTATCAACTACTCTTTTTGGATACTTAAAGAACAAACGATACGTACCAACATTGGTCATGTGCAAATTTATAACAGGACCTATTTTGAAACCGCTAACAAAAATAAGAGCCTGATCTCTGATTATGCTACGTTAAAAAATAAAATTTTACATAACGCCGATTTTTCTAATGAGATTTCAACAATAGCTGGCCAGCTTGAATTTACCGGAATAATTTCACACTACGAAAGTGAAACGTCAAATTATTTTTCAGCACAAGGCGTAGAACCTTTACCAGCCCTGAAGTTAGGGGCATTTGATAAGATAGTTTTTGGTAGCGATTTATCTCGCGTAAAACACAATGAAGTTACTATTGGCAGTGGTCTGGCAAAAACACTAGATAGCCACTATGGTGACTGGCTTGATGTCATGGCGGTTAATATAGCCGGAGGGCAGGGGGCTATCTCTGTCAAACTACGCGGCGTCTTTGAATCAGGAATAAAGGATTATGACGATGTTGTTATAAAAATGCCTCTTGAGACTGCGCAGCGAATTATGGGGACTGATGGTGTTAGTAAGATAGTCATCTTGCTAAACAACGATGATGTAACATCTTTTGTTAAGAAAATGAGAGAGTATATAGCAGACCAGCATTTGCCTCTGATCGTTAAGGACTGGAAGGAGAACTCTATTTTTTACCAGCAGGTGGAGGGCATGCTGTCGGGGATCTATTTTTTTATTAAACTTATTGTGGCGCTAATCGTGGTTTTCATGATCGGTAATTCAATGACGATGAATATTGTTGAACGAACCCGGGAAATTACTACACTTCGCGCAATTGGTTTACAATCAAGTCGTGTTACGCGTTTATTCTGGATGGAAGGCATATATATCGGTATCTTTGGCGCATTGGGGAGTCTTTTCTTTGGTTTCACTATTGCTGCCATAATTAATATTTCTGGTATTGCGATGCCACCTTCGCCGGGCCAATCAGTAGGCTACACCGCATTTATTAAAACAAATGATGTTGAATTGATCTGGGTAACCATGATATTACCAATTTTAACATCAGTCGTGGCTTCCATTATTCCCGCATACCGTGCATCGCGCCTTAACATCACTGATGCATTCAAATTTTCATAGAGGAAAGTATGAAAACCAGTGTATTGTATTTATTTATCATAGCTATATATTTGCATTCTGTCCCGGTGCAGGCTACGAGTAATAGCCTGCAAGCTCTGAATATAATTCGGAGAGCTGATGATGTTCGCTCACCAAATGAGCCTTTTCGCTATAACGTGACTGTACTTGAGTATAAAGAGGGTGGCAAAGTGCCTGAAAACATGCAGTCGCTAGATATATCGATGCGCTTTATTAAACCAGAAAACGGTTTGAAAGCTGATGCTCGTTCACTTATCCGTTTTACCTATCCTCCGCGAGATAAAGGCAAGATCATGTTATCTGATTGGTATGACTTATGGTTTTATACGCCAGAATTACGCAGGCCTATTCCTATTTCGCGCTCACAACGATTAATCGGTCAGATCTCTAATGGCGATGTTATAGTGACGAACTTCGAGTATGCTTATGATTCGACCCTGGAAGGGGAAGAGCCTTGTGGAGATAAAATTTGCTATCGACTGTCTCTCACTCGGAAATCTGAGGCCGTTACTTATCCTAAAGTGATTTACCTGGTGGAAAAAAATGCGGAATATCGGCCATTTAAAGCATCATATTATTCTCTTGATAATCAACTTCTCAAAAGTGTCTTGTATAAAAACTATCAGATAGTATTAGGGAAGAATCGTCCAACAGAGATTATTGTGCAGAATGCTCGCTATGAAAAAGGTTATTCTGTCATGAAGTATAGTGATGTTCGCCTTGAATCGTTGCCTGAATTCCACTTCACTAAAGAGTTTATTCAGCGAGGCGCGAAGTGAAGGGCCATCTGGGTACATTGCTATTTGCTTTGTCACTAACACCATTATGGGGAATGGCTAATTGTCTGTCAGGTGACCAAATACGCTCGAATGGCCAGATTATTTTGAACGCGCAGGCATCTTTTGCGCACAAAAGTGACTCCATTTGGCGCATCAATGGCGCTAATCCATACACGGCCGATAACGCGTATAATGATATTTCTATTAATCTTTCAAGCGCTTGTTCCTTCATTGAGGATGTGCTGGGATTAGATTTTTCATTATATAGTTTAGGATATTATGCGATAAAAGAAGTAGGATTATTCGAACAGGATGATCATCGCGCAAAAATATTAATTGATCGGCTCAAGATTAACTGGTCGTTGTCTGATAGCATAAGTTTTGAAGGTGGAAAAATAAATTCATTTCCAGGTGCCTTTCATTTAAAATCACCAGCATCACTGTTGACTTCCTATTATGCCGGATTTAAACCGACACGAATATACGATCCGAAGCTGGAGTCCGCCTATAGCGAGTCGTATTGGGGGGGGCGGTTAGCCAAAGAATTTCGTGATTATGCATTCTCGCTTACTGTTATACCCAAATTAGCAAGTATCGATAAATATTATGAATCATCCAGTAACTGGACAGCCAATCAAAGGGCTAACAGCAGTGAATACTATTTATTAAGTTATACCGATTATCGGCTTGTTAACCATCGGCTAGCAGCGAATATAATGCTTGGCGACTCTCCTTCATTGGCACTATCTGATGGCTATAATTTAACTCCTCAGTTTGTTGTCAACGTAGAAGCGGCTTTGCACAAAACGCAACAGTGGCGTCACTTTTCTGTTGAAAAACGGAACGAGGTGCTTTCTGGGCTATATCCTTCATCGCTATATGCGCAGAATGACAAAAAAGGTTATGAATTAGCCGTTGGTGGGCAATACACCACTGACTTTTTTAGTGTGTTTGGCATTGAGTACTACTATCAAAGCGAAGGCTACTCAAAATCGGCATGGCGAGAGCAGGCTGATTTTATTAGGCTATTAAGTAAAAAAACCGGTTATTCCAGCTTAGACCAAGTATTAGATGATTATAAGTATCTGATGGGTTCAGAAATAAGTAATACAGGAAATAAAGGTATGCTGCAGGGGCGGCATTACATTACTTCATGGTTAAGTTTACAGAGTATAGATCATTCAACTTTTCAGCCTTATTTAGTGGTGAACTTAGTCGATGGTAGCTCCTTAATCGGGGCCCATTTTGTCCAGCCATTAAAAGGGGTGAGCGAACAGGCTGAGACTTATACGGGGTTGTATAGCGCATTAGGTAGTCGTGATTCTGAGTTCGCACTTTTTGGCGAGACTCTCGGAGTTTACGTTGGATTTAAATATTATTTATAAGGATATTTTTTCTATGATAAAGCTATCAGACCAGCCAACGGTGCTTATTTTTGCCGGTCAGGGAAATCCTGCCGTCGGAATGGGAGCTGATTTATGGGATTTGAATACAACGACGAGACAAATCTGGGACTGCGCCAGCGATGTGACAGGGTTAGATCTTCGTCGGTTGTGTCAGAAGGGACCGATGAATCGTCTGGTGAAAACGACGACGCAGCAGTCGGCGGTGACAGCTATCAATATCACTCTCTATAGTTTGTATGCCGAGCGATTCGCTGACGCTAACGTTGTTGGTTCGTGCGGCCATAGCGTTGGTGAATATAGCGCACTTTATGCGGCCGGCGCCTTAACGCTGGAAAATGTGTTCAAGCTAATATTGGCGCGCTCTACTATCATGGGCGATTTAAGCAATATTCATAAAGGCGCGATGCTAGCCGTGAGAGGTGCCGATTTTCAAACGGTAAGTCAGTTGATTATCGACTCCGGAAGCCCGGTCGTGGTGAGTTGTGATAATAGTCCCTCTCAGCAGGTGATTGGCGGTACGCTACCAGATTTAAGTGAATTCTCTGGGGTTCTGATGGGGGCTGGTCTGGATGCTGTCAAGCTAGGTGTTAGCGGAGCCTGGCATACGCCTCTTATGTCTGAGGGGATTCAGCCCATGCGGGATGTGCTCAAGACGGTGGAGATTGTACGGCCAAATTATCCTGTACTGATGAATGTCACTGGACGGGAAGAATATAATCCGGAGAAAATTAAAGAGAACTTATCTTTGCATTTGACCCATAGAGTACGGTGGAGCGCATCGATAGCCGCCTTTTTACAACATATCCCCTCCGTCAGGTTTGTTGAAATCAGTAACAAGGTGTATCTTGGGCATCTGCTAAATGATTTCGACGGTTTCTCTGTAGAATATTTTACACATTGTCGAAAAATGTTGGCGGCGTAACGAGGGTATCATGATTCCGGATTATTTAACGTTTATTCGTCGTCAGGATCGGTCGCTTTTACCGTATTTGTACTTTCTTACTACATTACTAATTGCATTTTACGTCAAAAACAGAGGGTATCTGTTAACCGTAGAGGATGCCTTTCCAGTAAGTGCCATCTTTTCGTTAACTATGTTCAGCTTTGTTTATGAGTTAAAGGGATATTGGGCATATAAATATGCGATAAGGAATATCAATTTTTCTTGGTTGCAGGGGAAAAGCTATTCGCGATTTGAGATAATACTGTGGCAGCCGCTTGTCGCTACAACGTGCTGTTTACTGAGTTGCTATCTGGTTGTTACAGGATTTCTACTCTTTTTTTCAACCATTGTAGCCATGTTCTGTATTGCTATTTTTGTGCCAATGATAATCTATATAATGTGTTGGATGGCGAGAAATTGTTACGTCAAGCAGTTGCAGCAGGCAACTATCTATACGCTTAAATATCGTAATCTCCATCACTATACCTGCTTGAACGTTACCGTGACTGTCTTGACCAGTTTTGCGGTTATCAGTCCGCTGATTGCAGATGATGATTTTTCCTTAGCCGATGGTTTTTTTTCACCTCGCTTGATGGTGGCTATGCTGATCCTATGTTCATTAATCCTGCTGGTTAATCTGTCTTTCGCTCACCCTTCCAGGCGTTATACCTTTTTAGGTAGACTTTTGCAAAAAGAGTTTGATGTAAACCTTGTCAATACGATGATACTTCCTGGGATAAATAGCAAACCTTTGTGGCTTAGATTGGTTATTTTCTTCACCCTTCAGGTTTTCTGGATTGTGACTGTTAGTCTGTTGTTGAAACTTTTAGGGTGGGAAATATATTTTTATGCATATTTTATTTTATGTATGATACCTGCGATAGGATACTTTTACTTGCATGTCTATTGGAAGTGGCATGAAGATTACATGACTGCCTGTGATATGTATCTCAGATGTGGTGAAAATAATAAAAATTAGAAATTGAAAGGAAAATAAGGCCAGTCAGAATGCTGACTGGCCTTATTCTATTTAGCTTTGCAGGGCATCAACAACGCCGCCCCAATCAGTCGCAGCATTATAAACAAAATTAGACCAAACCCCAGATTCGGCATACAGCAGGGAGTTGATATGGTCGGTCAGAATGCTTCCCAGGCTGGATGGCGAACCACCAAGAATATTGGAAACCAGGTCAATCGTGGTTTCCAGAGCGGAGGAGGCCAGAATCATACCAGCATTAATACCCGCAGCAACCAGACCCAGTGCAGATTGAATCGTGAAATCAACCAAAGCACAAGGCAGGTCGATAATACCTGCACCAGAGATATATTCCATTTCGTTTGCGGTTAATTCTTTCATTTTAAATTCCATCCTAGATTAATGAATTGTTAATGATGTACCTTTGCACACCGGGCAATATACTAATCAGAGGGTTTTTTATATAATAGTGAATATTTAAATGATCTATTAATTTTAATGTGAATTAAACTTCACAAACGACGCTTAGATAAGCGATGGGTATTATTTCGCAACTTCATATTTGAAAACAGAAGATACTCGAGAGTATCTTCTGTATGAGCAATTGTTCGACTTATTGTTTAGAGGTCAGAAATTCAGGTCTATTATGAAGTTGCAATGATGGTCTGTTCAACCTCGGAGCGGTTGGTCACTTTGCTGTCAATTTTTATGTAGGCCGAACGTTCTTCAGCGACAATCATAACCTGCTCTATGCCTGGTTTCGACTGCAGACGGCGCTGTAGTTCATCATTAATGATGACATCATCCGGGATCTCAACACGAAGACTACTGACATAAGGCGGTTCACTCATGGTGCTGGCCACCAGTAGCCACAGCATCGCCAGTAGCGCACCCAGTAAAAACACGGTCTGCGAGTCAAAGAATCCATCTACCCAGCCGCCCAGGGCGCCACCGATGGCCACACCGATAAACTGGCTGGTAGAATAAATCCCCATTGCTGTGCCTTTGTAGCCTGCTGGAGACTCCTTACTGATTAACGAAGGCAATAACGCTTCCAGCAGATTGAAGGCGAGGAAGAATAGTTGAACACCAGCGACCAACTCCCAGAAATAGCCACCTGCTCCCCAGAGTACAATTTCCGCTATCAGTAGCAGAGCGACGCAGAACAGGAACACACGTTTCATCTTGCGCTTCACTTCCGCATAGATGATGAACGGCACCACGGCGATAAAGGAAATGACCATGGTCACCAGGTAAATTTTCCAGTGTTCGGCTGCCGGGAAACCTGCGGCCTCCAACTGTCCAGGTAGCGCAACAAAAGTCGACATCAACATGATGTGCAGGCACATAATGCCGAAGTTCAGCTTGAGGAGTTTAGGTTCAGCAAGCACTTTGCTGAAACAGCCCTTTACCATGCCAGATTCACGGTTCAGTACATGATTGTGGCTATTTGGTACTACCCACAAAGTCAGCAAAATACCGAGGCTGGCCAGAATAGCGATCATCCAGAATAGCGCATGCAACCCTAACTGGTGAGTGACAATAGGGCCGAGCACCATAGCGATGGCAAAGGTCACGCCAAAACTGACGCCAATGAAGGCCATAGCCTTGGTGCGGTTCTGCTCACGGGTTAAATCGGAAAGGAGGGCCATGACCGCAGCGGCAATAGCACCAGAGCCCTGCAATGCGCGGCCAAGAATAATGCCCCAAATGGAGTCGGTCAGGGCAGCGATGATGCTGCCAATGACGAAGATTAGCAGTCCTCCGACAATTAGCGGTTTGCGGCCAATTCGGTCAGACAGTAGACCAAACGGGATCTGGAAGATAGCCTGAGCAAGCCCGTAAATGCCAATGGCCAAACCAATCAGCGCTTCACTGGCCCCCTGCAGCGCCATGCCATATGTGGTCAAAACGGGCAGGACCATAAACATGCCGAGCATGCGCAGTGAAAATACGGTCCCTAAACCCCAGGTTGCGCGCAGTTCTCCTGGCGTCATTTTGTTATCGTTCATTACCACCTCAATATAAAAACTGCGACTAGTGTAGTGGTGGGATAAGGACGCGTAAATAAATGTTTGTTTAGCAGATATTACGACTGTGTTGCGTAATAGAAGAAGGGATGAGAACCAGACGATAAAATGGTGAAGAGCTGAATAAATAATGTAAAACAACAGAAAGGGCAGCGTGAAAAATCTGCCCTTAATATAGCTCCGATTAGGAAGCGGCCTGCTCCAGGAAGCTATTCCAGTCGGTAGCGGCGTTGTTCACGAATGTGTTCCAGCTGTTACCAGCGGTAGAAACGAAGTTTGCCCAGTTCTCTTGACCTGTGCTAACGACGCTTTCCCAGTTTGCCTGACCAAGGAGGAACTTGCCAAACTCAATCGCGCTATCGCCAACGAAAGAGGCAAAAGCCAGACCGGAAGTCAGCGCAAATGAGGTAAACCCAGCCGCAGAATTAGCGACAAAGCTAGCGAAGCCAGTTGCAGCGCTCACCAGGTTAAAACCACCTGAGACAGATTCCATTTCGTTGAATGTTAGTTCTTTCATTGTTATTCCTTGCTGTTAAATCCATGTTTTCCGTAGGCGTTTGCCTACTGCACAAGGCTAGCACTATCTCCGCTAATGGCGCGAGATGGCTGACTGTTAGCGATGCTCAATTTTTTCTCAATTTTTAACTATTTAATGAATGAAGAAAATGAAGTGCAAGAGTGAGGGGAGGGCGGTATGAATGAAGTAATCCTATGTTGGCGTATAAAAAAAAGCCCCCGGCTAGCGGAGGCTCTTTTCATTTCACATTTAGCGTAATCTTATCTGACGTAAGCCAGCAGATTATGTGAATCCGGCACCATGAAGTCGACAGACATCATGACTGACAGCGCGGTGATAGCGACGATGGAAAAGACGAACAGCTTACGCGCCCAGACTTTATCATCCGCCACTTTATATCCGCGCAGCGCCATGCCAAGCCACCAGACGCTGACTGCGGCCGCTACGACCAGATATTTATATCCGGCGTACCCCCCCAGAGAAAGCATCAGCGTTGCCACGGCAAAGGCCACGATGTACAGCGTGATATGGTTTTTCGCGACTGAGATGCCTTTCACTACCGGCAGAACCGGAATATTCGCCGCCTGATAATCCTTGAAACGGAAGATCGCGATGGCGTAAGAGTGAGGCATCTGCCACAGGCTAAAGATCGCCAGCAGAATCGCCGCGCCGCTGTCAAAATCACCGGTAACTGCGCAGTAGCCAATCACCGGCGGCGCAGCGCCGGAGAGTGAGCCAATCAGCGTGCCGTAGACAGAGTGGCGTTTCATATACAGGCTATAGATGCCGACATAAACCACAAACCCCATCACGCCAAGCCAGCAGGCCAGCGGGTTAGCGCCGAACCACAGCAGCATGAAGCCAGCAATACCCAGCAAGGTGGCGTATACCAGCGATGATTCTGGCGAGATCAGCCCTTTGACCAGCACCCGGTTTTTCGTCCGTTCCATCTTACGATCGATATCACGGTCGATGTAGTTGTTGAAAACACAACCCGAGGCGACCACCAGGGATACTCCGAGGAGCGTCCAGACGAACAGCGGATAGTCGATGTGGCCTTTGGAGGCCAGCAGGAAACCGCCGATCACGGAGATCAGGTTGCCAAAAATGATGCCTGGTTTCGTTACTTGCAGGTATTGCTTAAACATACTCGCCGCTCTTAGTGCATCATCATGTTGTAGTTGAGGTTCCACATAATCCAGATGGAGCCGACAACAACGATAGCAATGATGATTACGGTGAAGATAAACGCGGTCAGGTTCCAACCTTCGTCAGATTTACTGTTCATGTGCAGGAAGTACACCAGGTGCACCAGAATCTGCACTACAGCCGTGACCAGGATGGTTCCCAGAATCGCTGCATGCGAGGCAGAGCCACTCATAACCATTGCAAACGGGATTGCCGTCAGAATGATCGACAGGATGAACCCTGTCATGTAGCTCTTCACGCTGCCGTGAGAAGCGCCGCTATGATCGGTAGAATGACTCATTACATCGCCCCCATCAGATAAACAACAGAGAACACGCAGATCCACACCACGTCCAGGAAGTGCCAGAACAGGCTCAGGCACATAATACGGGTACGGTTAGTGCTGGTCAGGCCGCGACGGGATACCTGAACCATCAATACCGCCATCCACAGCAGACCAGAGGTGACGTGCAGACCGTGGGTACCAACCAGCGCGAAGAACGCTGACAGGAAGCCGCTACGGTCCGGACCCATCCCTTCAACAATCAGGTGATGGAATTCATAGATTTCCATCCCAACGAACCCTGCACCGAAGAGGAAGGTCAGGGCGAGCCAGGAAACGACCTGGCTCTTGTTGTTCTTGTACATGGCGATAGCCGCCATGCCATAGGTGATGGAGCTGAATAACAGCAGTGCGGTTTCAACCAGAACGAACGGCAGTTCAAAGATATCTTTACCCGCCGGGCCGCCAGCCGTGCCGTTCACCAGAACGGCATAGGTTGCGAACAGCGTAGCGAAGATAATGCAGTCGCTCATCAGGTAGATCCAGAAACCGAAGACTTTCATCGGTCCTGTATCATGGTGCCCGTGTTCATGCGCGTGGGCATTGTGCGCAAGAGTATCAGTTGCCATTTTTCAGCCCTGCTTTGTTAATCTCATCGAAATGCTGATTTTCCAGTTTTTCGACTTCTGCAACCGGTACGTAGTAATCCACGTCCTCGTCAAAGCTCTTGATAATCCAGGTCACTACGATGCCGGCGAAACCAACAATCGCCATCCACCAGATATGCCAGATCATCGCGAAGCCAAACACCGTTGCGAATGCAGCAATGATGATGCCCGCGCCGCTGTTTTTCGGCATATGAATTTCTTCATAATGCGCAGGTTGCTTGTACGCTTCGCCTTTTTCTTTCATTTCCCAGAACGCATCACGCTCGTGAACGTTAGGAACGACAGCGAAGTTATAGAACGGCGGTGGAGAAGAGGTTGCCCACTCCAGAGTACGACCGCCCCATGGATCACCAGTCAGGTCACGGTTCTGATCGCGATCGCGGATAGAAACGTAGAACTGGATCAGCTGGCACAGGATACCGCAAGCAATCAGCGCCGCGCCGCATGCTGCAACAACCAGCATGGAGTGGAACTGCGGATCGATGTCCTGGCTCAGACGACGGGTCATACCCATGAAGCCCAGCACGTACAGCGGCATAAATGCGACGAAGAAGCCGATGATCCAGAACCAGAATGCGCGTTTACCCCAGGTTTCGTTCAGGGTGAAACCAAAGGCTTTCGGCCACCAGTAGGTCAGGCCTGCGAAGCAACCGAATACCACGCCGCCAATGATGACGTTATGGAAGTGCGCAATCAGGAACAGACTGTTGTGCAGTACGAAGTCCGCACCCGGTACTGCCAGCAGAACACCGGTCATCCCACCAACGGAGAAGGTAACGATGAAGCCGATAGTCCACATCATCGCCGAGTTGAAGACGATGCGGCCCTGGTACATGGTGAACAGCCAGTTGAAGATCTTAACCCCGGTCGGGATTGCGATAATCATAGTGGTAATACCGAAGAAGGCGTTTACGTTCGCGCCGGCACCCATGGTGAAGAAGTGGTGCAGCCAAACGATGAACGACAGAACGGTAATACAGACGGTTGCCCACACCAGCGAGGTGTAACCAAACAGACGTTTACGCGAGAAGGTCGCTGCGACTTCGGAGAAGACCCCGAATACCGGCAGAACCAGAATGTACACTTCCGGGTGACCCCAGGCCCAAATCAGGTTGATGTACATCATCATGTTGCCACCCATATCGTTGGTAAAGAAATGGGTGCCCAGGTAGCGGTCCAGGGTCAGCAGCGCGACGGTGACGGTCAGAATTGGGAAGGAGGCGATAATCAGGATGTTGGCGCACAAAGATGCCCATGAGAATACCGGCATCTTGAACATGGTCATGCCAGGGGCACGCATCTTGATAATGGTCACAAAGAAGTTGATACCGGTCAGGGTAGTACCGATACCGGAGAGCTGCAGCGCCCAAATCCAGTAATCGACCCCTACGCCAGGACTGTACTCAATTCCCGAAAGCGGCGGATACGCCAGCCAACCGGTCTGTGCGAACTCACCGACGCCCAGAGACAGGTTAACCAGAATCACGCCCACAACCGTGAACCAGAAGCTCAGGTTGTTGAGGAACGGGAACGCAACGTCACGCGCGCCGAGCTGAAGCGGAACCACCAGGTTCATCAGGCCGATAACGAATGGCATTGCCACGAAGAAGATCATGATAACGCCGTGGGCGGTAAAGATCTGATCGTAGTGATGAGGTGGCAGGAATCCTGCTTCCCCGGCTGAGGCCAGCACCTGCTGGCTACGCATCATAACGGCGTCAGCAAAGCCACGCAGCAGCATGACGATTGCCACGATAACGTACATGATACCGAGACGTTTGTGGTCGACGGACGTCAGCCACTCGTTCCATAGGTAGGACCACTTACCGAAGTAAGTGATCGCTGCCAGTATCGCCAGTCCCCCGACGATGATTGCAGCAACCGTTACCACGATAATAGGTTCGTGGTAGGGCACTGCATCCAGTGTAAGTTTTCCGAACATCGTTTTCTTCCTCGGCCCCTTAGTGAGCGGTTTCCGCGTGGCTCATGTCCATGCCTTCCATACCTTCGTGCGCAGCGTGCTCGCCTTCAGGTTTAGACATGTTCATGCTCTCGTGAGACATGAATTTGTTAACAACATCTTTGAACAAATCCGGTTTCACGTTAGAGAAGTATTCCACTTTGTTGTTTTCGCTAGGCACAGCCACTTTGTCGAATGCAGCCATGGAGTCCATGGAGTTCGGGGACTGTTTCGCTTTTGCTACCCACTGATCGAAGGTTGCACGATCCGGGGTGGCGATAGCCTTGAACTTCATACCAGAGAAGCCCGGGCCACTATAGCTTGCGGAGATACCGTCATAAGTGCCTGCTTCATCAGCGATGAGGTGCAGCTGAGTCTGCATCCCGGCCATCGCATAAATCTGGCTACCTAAGCGCGGAATAAAGAACGAGTTCATCACGGAGTTGGAAGTGACTTTAAAGTGTACCGGTACGTTCGCCGGGAAGGCGATTTCGTTGACGGTAGCGATACCCTGTTCCGGGTAAATAAAGAACCATTTCCAGTCCATCGATACAACTTCGATGGTGATTGCTTTCTCGTCGTGGACAAGCGGTTTGCTTGGCTCCAGAGCGTGAGTGGTTTTCCAGGTCAGAACGGCCAGGAACAAGATGATCAGAATAGGAACCGTCCAGACCACAGCTTCAACTTTGTTGGAGTGTGACCAGTTCGGGCTATACTTCGCATCTTTATTGCTCGCGCGATACTTCCAGGCAAATCCTACTGCCATTAAGACGGCGGGAATAACGACAATCATCATCAGGCCGAATGCCGTCAGAATCAAAGAGCGTTGCTCCAGTCCAATCTGTCCTTTTGGGTCAAGGAGCGCAGAATCACAACCACTGAGTAATACAGTACCTGCGATTAATGACATCCATCCCAAACTTTTATTGTATTTCCTGAGTCTCATTTAACGACCTCAATTCCACGGGATCTGGTGGCGTTTAAAGTGTACGGGCATTTTACGGTAAGGTTGCATTACTGTAAACACGATTGGATCTGTGTCAGTTCTGTGTTAGCGGGTTCTGCTTGGATTGTCACATATGTTACGGAATGTGACGTAATTGCTTGCAAAGCCTGATTTACGCTGGATCTATAACGAAAGGGATAAGAAAGGGAATGCTTATGGGTGTACGGGTATAAACATGGTTAAAATAACACAAATAATTAACAATTAATTATCAAATAAAAGACATAAAGAAAACGTTAAAATAAAGTAACGCTGCTGAATCGGTTAAATTAATTAAAGAAACGCGTAAAAATTGTCAATAATTTCCAGAAATCTAAAACGCACAAAACAACAAATCAGCTCCCAAGGAAAATAAAATCGCTAATAAGCCGTTATAATTACCTCGGGTAATTAAAACGGCTATTAACGGTTTGGCGAAAATTAAATCAGCTGCGTTTTGCGTAGCGCCATATAGTCCAGAATCGCGCCGAGCAAAATACCACCGATAGCGGTCAGCGCGGCGACTTCCAGCAGGCCAGGCAGGAAGGAGAAAGAGGTGTAATCCAGCGCGTTCATCGCCAACAGCAGCAGCCATATCGCCAGCATCAAGCAACCTACCGCCAGGATAAGCAGCGCCAGGGCGTAAGTCTGAGGGTATTGCGTGCGCGGCAAGAAGCTTTCCGTGCGTTGGGTATATTCCAGCGTACGGCGACACAGAAGCAGGAGCAAAATCCCCGGCACGGCGGCAACGACGGAGAAAAGATAAAACGTCGGCCAGCCGTTCGCTTCGACAAACCAGCCGGCAATCGGCCCAACGTAAACGCGACCCACCGCCGACAGCGCCGACAGTAGCGCAAACTGAGTGGCGGAAAACGACTTGTTACACAGCGTCATTAACAGCGCAACAAACGCCGCGGTGCCCATCCCGCCGCACAGGTTCTCAAAAAATACCGCCGCCGCCATCGAATAAAGGTGTTTATCGGTGACCGAGAGGATCCAGTATCCGGCGTTGGAGGCCCCCTGCAGCAAGCCAAAGATCAGCAGGGCGCGGAACAGCGTCAGGCGCTGCATCAGCACGCCGCCGTAGAGTGCGCCGACAATGGTGGCGAACAGGCCCAACGTTTTATTCACCATTCCGACTTCGCCGGCATCAAAACCGACGCCGCGAATAAGGAAAGTGGTGGTCAGGCTCATGGCGAAGGCATCGCCGAGCTTATAAAGGACAATTAACAGCAGAATAAGCCAGGCGTTGTTGCGACCGAAGAAATCGCGCAACGGCGCGGCGACGGCCTGCTCAAGCGATTTAGGCACCGGAATGACGTCGCTGGGCTCCGGCGCCAGCAGCGTGGCGATAATACAAGGAATAAGCAGCGCGGCCATCAGCCAGTACATACCTTGCCAGCCCAGCCAACGGTCGGCCAACCAGAGCGCTAACCCTCCGGAAACCAGCATTCCCAAACGATAACCGAGCACGCTTATCGCCGCACCGGCGCCGCGCTCTTCCGCCGGGAGGACGTCGGTTTTCCAGGCGTCAAAGACGATATCCTGCGATGCGGAGCAAAAAGCAATAACCACAGCCAACGCCGCCATCCAGCGCAACTGCGTTGCGGGTTCAAGAAAGCCCATCGCGGCGATGGCGATAAGCAGCGCAAGCTGAGTCGTCAGCAGCCAGCCGCGGCGGCGGCCTAAAAACGGCGGCGTGTAGCGGTCCATTAATGGCGACCACAAAAACTTAAATACGTAGGCCTGACCGACGAGAGAAAAGAAGCCGATAGTTTTTAAATCGATATTTTCAACGGTCATCCACGCTTGCAGCGTGCCGGAGGTCAGCGCGAGAGGTAAACCAGAAGCAAAGCCAAGGATCAGCAAAATAGCTGATTTGGGCTGCTGAAAAATACGCAAGTAGTGATTGGACATGGCATATAGAGCAGACCCGGTATGATACCGGGTCTGCTATTTTATTAACGAGCGTTTTGTTTGATGAAGTCGTGAATGCTGGTGTCCTGCGCCATGTCGGCGATGGTATCGGTCAGCACGCTATTAACCGCGTTCGCAATGTTCTCGTTGGAAGCCTGGAAAGCGCCCTCAACGGAGTAGCTGGCGCGATAGTTTTTGGTCATCTTGGTGCCGTTAGCGGCGGTCGCGATGATGGCGATATCCGCTTTAGTGGCGATGTTGTAACGCACGTTGCCCTGCGAGACGTCAGCATACAGTTTGTTAACAATGATCTGCAGGTCGACGGCGCCGTTCGGGCCAATCATGTAGCCGCGCGACGTCATTTGCTTCTCAAGCACTTCCTGCAACAGGAAGCGCAGATCGCGAGAGGCGGTCAGCGTAACCAGCTGGTTGTTACGGGTGACCTTCGCCAGCGCCTGATCGGTACGCTGGTCTGCGCCGTTGATGCTGACGGTAACGCCCATCAGGCTCGGATCCTGCTGCGGCAGGGTGATTTTCGGCGATACTTCAATGGTCGTCGGCGGGGTGGCGCATCCTGCGAGTACAAACATCGCGACCAACGGGAATAGAATTTTCTTCAGCATGTTCAGGGTCTCAACGCACGGTGTTGTTATACCCGTCATAATTCAGGTTTCAGACGCCGCGGGGAATCGCGGGCGCTTTTTTCTGCAACTCGAAGTAGTTAGGGTGTTTAAGGAAAATTCCCGCCATCATAACATCGCCAACGGTGAGGGGAAGTGGCTACGAGTGGAAAATCATCGTGTTGTGCGTTTTATGACCTCGTCCCATTTCCGGTGGCGATTTAGCAGGGAGATTTAGCGTTCATCATCAGTAAACCTGATACTTTTGCGTGAAAATATCAGAGGAATGCTAATTTTTTGTTGTTTTCTGCCAATGGAAGCGGTAAAAGCGGCTAACATTTAAAGGGAAAGGCGGCATCTCAGCGTTGTCGGAGGAGAAAATTCATGATGATACGTGAGCAGATCGAAGCAAAACTTAGAGCAGCGTTCGACCCGATGTATCTGGAAGTCGTGGATGAAAGCTATCGGCACAACGTCCCTGCGGGCTCTGAAAGTCATTTTAAAGTGGTGTTGGTGAGCGACCGCTTCACCGGCGAACGTTTCCTTAATCGTCATCGTATGATTTACGGTACGTTGACCGAGGAGCTGTCAAGCACCGTGCACGCGCTGGCGCTGCATACTTACACGATTAAAGAGTGGGAAGGGCTACAGGATACCGTCTTTGCCTCTCCGCCATGCCGCGGAGCGGGTAGCATCGCGTAAAAATCACATTTGCAACCGCTGGCGCTTTTCCAGTATGTTGCGTGAAGATTTAGCAAAAACGGCCTGCGGGCCGTTTTCTTTTGCCTGGAAAATGCGCAAAGTTCGCGCTTTTGCAGACAAATTTGAGCGGGAAATGTGAAAAACGCCGCAGCAGTGGGTGACAACCGTTCTCGACTCACAAAAGTGATGCCGCTATAATGCCGCGTCTTATATATGAATGTCTTCGGGATGATTCTGACGACAGGGAATGTGTTTCTGATTTGAAGAGGGCATCCCGGTTCTGCGAAGCCACCTACACGCGCTTCCAGAGTTGACCGAGCACTGTGATTTTTTTGAGGTAACAAGATGCAAGTTTCAGTTGAAACCACTCAGGGCCTTGGGCGCCGTGTAACGATTACTATCGCCGCTGACAGCATCGAGAATGCTGTCAAAAGCGAGCTGGTCAACGTAGCGAAAAAAGTTCGCATTGACGGCTTCCGTAAAGGCAAAGTGCCGATGAATGTTGTTGCTCAGCGTTATGGCGCTTCCGTTCGCCAGGACGTGCTGGGCGACCTGATGAGCCGTCATTTCGTTGACGCGATCATCAAAGAGAAAATTAATCCGGCCGGCGCGCCGAACTACGTTCCGGGCGAATACAAGCTGGGCGAAGACTTCACCTACGCGGTAGAGTTCGAAGTGTATCCGGAAGTTGAGCTGAAAGGTCTGGACGCAATCGAAGTTGAAAAACCGGTTGTTGAAGTCACCGACGCTGACGTTGACGGCATGCTGGACACCCTGCGTAAGCAGCAGGCGAACTGGAAAGAAAAAGAAGGCGCTGTTGACGCTGAAGATCGCGTTACCATCGACTTCACCGGTTCTGTAGACGGCGAAGAGTTCGAAGGCGGTAAAGCGTCTGACTTCGTACTGGCGATGGGTCAGGGTCGTATGATCCCGGGCTTCGAAGACGGTATCAAAGGCCACAAAGCTGGCGAAGAGTTCACCATCGACGTGACCTTCCCGGAAGAGTACCACGCTGAAAACCTGAAAGGTAAAGCCGCTAAGTTCGTTATCAACCTGAAAAAAGTTGAAGAACGCGAGCTGCCGGAACTGACTGCTGAATTCATCAAGCGTTTCGGCGTTGAAGATGGTTCCGTTGAAGGTCTGCGTGCGGAAGTGCGTAAAAACATGGAACGCGAGCTGAAAGGCGCCGTGCGTAACCGCGTTAAATCTCAGGCTATCGAAGGCCTGGTGAAAGCGAACGACATCGACGTTCCGGCTGCTCTGATCGACAGTGAAATCGACGTACTGCGTCGTCAGGCTGCTCAGCGTTTCGGCGGTAACGAGAAGCAGGCTCTGGAACTGCCTCGCGAACTGTTCGAAGAGCAGGCTAAACGTCGCGTAGTTGTTGGCCTGCTGCTGGGCGAAGTGATTCGCACCAACGAGCTGAAAGCTGACGAAGAGCGCGTGAAAGGCCTGATCGAAGAGATGGCTTCCGCGTACGAAGATCCGTCAGAAGTGGTTGAGTTCTACAGCAAGAACAAAGAACTGATGGACAACATGCGCAACGTGGCGCTGGAAGAGCAGGCTGTTGAAGCCGTGCTGGCGAAAGCTAAAGTGTCTGAAAAAGCCACTTCCTTCAACGAACTGATGAACCAGCAGGCGTAATTTAGCCCGGCTGTTTAAAGTTCGCGCAAAAGCCCGTTGCCGAAAGGCGGCGGGTTTTTTTTATTGCAATGATAGGCTTAGGATGAGTGCTAAAACACATTTTCAGTGATAGCGTTACTCCAAAAGGTTGTTATGCTTGAATTATGGCTGCGCCATCCCCATAACCGGGTGACGTATCTGCATCCGCAGCGTCAGGAATAATGACCAGGTCAACGTATCAGTGCCCTGCGGATAGAAACTCTGGCTGATAATCCGTCCATAAGGTTACAATCAGTGCAGCAGGTTTTTTCAAAATTAATCCAGGAGACGGAAATGTCATACAGTGGCGAACGAGATAACTTTGCACCCCATATGGCCCTGGTGCCGATGGTCATTGAACAGACCTCACGCGGTGAACGTTCTTTTGATATCTATTCCCGTCTGCTCAAGGAACGCGTTATTTTCCTGACCGGCCAGGTGGAAGACCACATGGCTAATCTGATCGTGGCGCAGATGCTGTTTCTGGAAGCGGAAAATCCAGAAAAAGATATTTACCTGTACATTAACTCTCCGGGCGGCGTGATCACCGCCGGGATGTCAATTTACGACACCATGCAGTTCATCAAGCCGGATGTCAGCACTATCTGTATGGGGCAGGCGGCTTCAATGGGCGCCTTCCTGCTGACCGCCGGGGCGAAAGGCAAGCGTTTCTGTCTGCCGAACTCCCGCGTGATGATTCACCAGCCGCTGGGCGGCTATCAGGGTCAGGCGACGGATATTGAAATCCACGCCCGTGAAATTCTGAAAGTGAAAGGGCGTATGAATGAACTGATGGCGCATCATACGGGTCAATCCCTTGAGCAGATCGAGCGCGATACCGAGCGTGACCGCTTCCTGTCGGCGTCGGAAGCGGTGGAATACGGCCTGGTCGATTCCATCTTGACCCATCGTAATTGATGCCCGTGGCGTAAGGGTGCCGCTATACTTGTTTTAACAACTGGGCGGCACAACGCGTGATCGCGACTTGCGCCTGAGAATGGCATTTGCGTCGTCATCTGCGGCACAAAGAACTTAAGAAGAGGTTTGGACTCATGACAGATAAACGCAAAGATGGTTCGGGCAAACTGTTGTACTGCTCTTTTTGCGGCAAAAGCCAGCATGAAGTGCGTAAGCTGATCGCCGGGCCATCCGTGTATATCTGCGACGAATGCGTTGATTTATGTAACGACATCATTCGCGAAGAGATTAAAGAAGTCGCTCCGCACCGCGAGCGCAGCGCGCTGCCGACGCCGCACGAAATTCGCCACCATCTGGACGATTATGTTATCGGTCAGGAACAGGCGAAAAAAGTGCTGGCAGTGGCGGTATACAATCACTACAAACGTCTGCGCAACGGCGACACCAGCAATGGCGTGGAACTGGGTAAAAGCAACATTCTGCTGATCGGGCCGACCGGTTCCGGTAAAACGCTGTTGGCTGAAACGCTGGCGCGTCTGTTGGATGTTCCGTTTACCATGGCCGATGCCACCACCCTGACCGAAGCGGGTTACGTGGGCGAAGACGTGGAAAACATCATCCAGAAGCTGCTGCAGAAATGCGATTACGATGTGCAGAAAGCGCAGCGCGGCATCGTGTACATCGATGAGATCGACAAAATTTCCCGTAAATCAGATAACCCGTCGATTACCCGCGACGTGTCCGGCGAAGGCGTTCAGCAGGCGCTGTTGAAGCTTATCGAAGGTACCGTAGCCGCTGTTCCGCCACAGGGCGGGCGTAAACATCCGCAACAGGAGTTCTTGCAGGTTGATACCTCCAAGATTCTGTTTATCTGCGGCGGCGCGTTCGCAGGCCTGGACAAAGTGATTTCCCACCGTGTTGAAACCGGCTCCGGCATTGGTTTTGGCGCGACGGTTAAAGCGAAATCCGACAAAGCCAGCGAAGGCGAACTGCTGGCGCAGGTCGAGCCGGAAGATCTGATCAAGTTTGGTCTGATCCCGGAATTTATCGGCCGTCTGCCGGTTGTCGCGACGCTGAATGAACTGAGTGAAGAAGCGCTGATTCAGATCCTGAAAGAGCCGAAAAACGCCCTGACTAAGCAGTATCAGGCGCTGTTTGGCCTCGAAGGCGCTGAGCTGGAATTCCGTGATGAAGCGCTGGATGCGATCGCCAAGAAAGCGATGGCGCGTAAAACCGGCGCCCGTGGTCTGCGCTCGATCGTTGAAGCCGCGCTACTCGACACCATGTACGATCTGCCGTCCATGGAAGATGTCGAAAAAGTGGTGATTGACGAGTCGGTGATCGAAGGTCAGAGCAAGCCGCTGCTGATCTACGGCAAGCCGGAAGCGCAGCAGGCATCTGGCGAATAATTCGCCAATCGACACAAGCAGTTAAGCAAAAAGGGGGGATTTTATCCCCCCTTTTATTTTTCCTGTGTTCCCGCCGTTGAATGTATGGAATACATCCCCATATACTGGATTACATATTAACGGCGACGCGTTAATGAAGGTGTCGTCGGCTACCTGGCGGACTTTAAACTAAGAGAGAGCTCTATGAATCCTGAGCGTTCTGAACGCATTGAAATCCCCGTATTGCCGTTGCGCGATGTGGTGGTTTATCCGCACATGGTCATACCCCTGTTTGTAGGGCGGGAAAAATCTATCCGTTGTCTGGAAGCGGCCATGGACCATGATAAAAAAATCATGCTGGTCGCGCAGAAAGAAGCGTCGACGGATGAGCCGGGTGTAAACGATCTTTTCACCGTCGGGACCGTGGCGTCAATTTTGCAAATGCTGAAGCTGCCGGACGGCACTGTGAAAGTGCTGGTGGAAGGCTTACAGCGTGCGCGTATTACTGCGCTGTCTGATAACGGCGAGCACTTCTCCGCCAAAGCAGAGTACCTTGCTTCTCCGGTCATTGAAGAGCGGGAGCAGGAAGTGCTGGTGCGTACGGCTATCAGCCAGTTTGAAGGCTACATCAAGCTGAACAAAAAAATCCCACCGGAAGTGCTGACGTCGCTGAATAGCATCGACGATCCCGCGCGTCTGGCGGATACCATCGCTGCGCATATGCCGCTTAAGCTGGCGGACAAACAGTCCGTGCTGGAGATGTCCGACGTGAACGAGCGTCTGGAATATCTGATGGCGATGATGGAATCTGAAATCGATCTGCTGCAGGTTGAGAAACGCATTCGCAACCGCGTGAAAAAGCAGATGGAAAAATCTCAGCGTGAGTACTATCTGAATGAGCAAATGAAAGCCATCCAGAAAGAGCTCGGCGAGATGGATGACGCCCCGGACGAAAACGAAGCGCTGAAGCGTAAGATCGACGCGGCGAAGATGCCGAAAGAGGCGAAAGAAAAAACCGAAGCGGAACTGCAAAAGCTGAAGATGATGTCCCCGATGTCGGCGGAAGCCACCGTCGTGCGCGGCTACATCGACTGGATGGTGCAGGTGCCGTGGAATGCCCGCAGCAAGGTCAAAAAAGATCTGCGTCAGGCGCAAGAGATCCTCGATACCGATCATTATGGTCTGGAGCGAGTCAAGGACCGCATCCTTGAGTATCTTGCGGTGCAGAGTCGCGTTAACAAGCTGAAAGGGCCGATCCTGTGCCTGGTAGGGCCGCCGGGGGTGGGTAAAACCTCGCTGGGTCAATCTATTGCCAAAGCCACCGGGCGTAAGTACGTGCGCATGGCGTTGGGCGGCGTGCGTGATGAAGCGGAAATCCGTGGTCACCGCCGTACCTATATTGGCTCGATGCCGGGGAAACTGATCCAGAAAATGGCGAAAGTGGGGGTGAAAAACCCGCTGTTCCTGCTGGATGAGATCGACAAAATGTCCTCCGACATGCGCGGCGACCCGGCTTCAGCATTGCTGGAGGTATTGGATCCGGAACAGAACGTGGCCTTTAACGACCACTATCTGGAAGTGGACTACGATCTCAGCGACGTGATGTTCGTGGCGACCTCCAACTCCATGAATATTCCGGCTCCGCTTCTGGACCGTATGGAAGTGATTCGTCTCTCCGGTTATACCGAAGATGAAAAACTGAACATTGCTAAGCGCCACCTGCTGCCGAAGCAGATCGAACGCAACGCGCTGAAAAAGGGCGAGCTGACGGTCGACGATAGCGCCATTATCGGCATTATTCGTTACTACACCCGTGAAGCAGGCGTACGTAGCCTGGAGCGTGAAATCTCCAAGCTGTGCCGTAAAGCCGTTAAACAGCTGCTTCTGGATAAGTCGCTGAAACACATCGAGATTAACGGTGAAAACCTGCACGATTATCTTGGCGTGCAGCGCTTTGACTACGGCCGCGCGGATAGCGAAAACCGCGTAGGTCAGGTGACCGGTCTGGCGTGGACGGAAGTGGGCGGCGATCTGCTGACCATCGAAACCGCCTGCGTTCCGGGCAAAGGCAAGTTAACCTACACCGGTTCACTTGGCGAAGTCATGCAGGAGTCGATTCAGGCAGCGCTGACCGTGGTACGCGCGCGTGCTGAGAAGCTTGGTATCAATCCGGACTTCTACGAAAAACGCGATATTCACGTGCACGTACCGGAAGGGGCAACGCCAAAAGATGGTCCGAGCGCCGGTACGGCGATGTGCACCGCGTTGGTTTCCTGCCTGACCGGTAACCCGGTACGCGCCGATGTGGCGATGACAGGGGAAATCACCCTGCGCGGCCAGGTGCTGCCAATCGGCGGTCTGAAGGAAAAACTGCTGGCGGCGCATCGTGGGGGGATTAAGACTGTTCTGATTCCTTACGAAAACAAGCGTGACCTTGAAGAAATTCCGGAAAACGTTATCGCCGATTTGGATATTCATCCGGTACAGCGAATCGAGGAAGTTCTGACACTTGCCCTGCAAAATGAACCGTTTGGCATGCAGGTTGTAAGCGCAAAATAGTGATATCGCGCAAATAGCGTTAAGAAAAGTGGGGCTGGTAAGTAAATTCGTACTTGCCAGCCTTTTTTTGTGTAGCTAACTTAGATCGCTGGCAGGGGTCATCGACAACTCTGTTGTAAGGGCATGACAGTCCTGATATAACTGCTGCGCGGTCGCGCCATGAAGGATTCTGGTGCGATATAAATTATAAAGAGAGGAAGAGAACAGTGAATAAATCTCAACTGATTGACAAAATTGCTGCGGGTGCGGACATTTCTAAAGCTGCAGCTGGACGTGCGTTAGATGCTTTGATCGCTTCTGTTACTGAATCTCTGCAAGCTGGGGATGATGTTGCGCTGGTAGGGTTCGGTACTTTTGCTGTTAAAGAGCGTGCTGCCCGTACTGGTCGCAACCCACAAACAGGTAAAGAAATTACCATTGCTGCCGCTAAAGTACCGGGCTTCCGTGCAGGTAAAGCGCTGAAAGACGCGGTAAACTAATCGGCACTCCCGTCAGGGAATGTGACGAAGTACAAGGGCGCATCGCGAGATGTGCCTTTTTTATTTGTCCAGAACGCGACTTTATGTGTGTTTATGCGCACTTGTGGGCTGACAATTGCCCCGTTTTCTTGTCAAAATACGTCCTCACGCGCGGCAGCCATCACGTGCTATGCTGCGCGAGCTAAAGTCATCTACAGCGGAGCGTTGTTACACCATGATGGACAACCTACGCACGGCCGCCAACAGCGTCGTGCTCAAGATTATTTTCGGTATCATTATCGTCTCGTTCATTTTGACCGGGGTGAGTGGTTACCTGATTGGCGGCGGCAACAACTATGCCGCAAAAGTGAATGGTCAGGAGATTGGCCGCGCGCAGTTTGAAAATGCCGTTGCCAGCGAGCGTAACCGCATGCAGCAGCAGCTAGGCGATCAGTTCTCCGAGCTGGCGGCCAACGAAAACTACATGAAGACCATGCGTCAGCAGGTGCTGAACCGTCTGATCGATGAATCGCTGCTGGATCAGTATGCCCGTGAACTGGGCCTGAGCATCAGCGACGACCAGGTGAAACAGGCCATCTTCCAGACCCAGGCCTTCCAGTCGAACGGCAAGTTTGATAACGAGCGCTTCAGCGGCATCGTGAATCAAATGGGCATGACCACCGATCAATACGCGCAAGCGCTGCGTAACCAACTGACGACGCAACAGCTGATCAATGCGGTAGCCGGTACCGATTTCATGCTGCCGGGCGAGTCCGACCAACTGGCGGCGCTGGTATCCCAACAGCGCGTGGTTCGTGAAGCGACTATCGACGTTAACGCGCTGGCGGCGAAACAGACCGTTAGTGATGAAGAGATTAACGCCTTCTGGCAGCAGAACCAGGCCCGTTTTATGGCGCCAGAGCAGTTCCGCGTGAGCTACATCAAGATGGATGCCGCCAGCATGCAGGAAAACGCCTCTGACGAAGAAATCCAGTCATGGTATGACCAGCATAAAGATCAGTTCACTCAGCCGCAGCGTAATCGCTACAGCGTGATTCAGACTAAAACTGAAGCTGATGCGAAAGCGGTGCTCGCCGAACTGCAAAAAGGCGCCGATTTCGCCACGCTGGCAAAAGAGAAATCTACCGACATCATCTCTGCGCGTAACGGCGGCGATATGGGCTGGATGGAAGAGGCCTCTACCGTGCCTGAGCTCAAAGATGCCGGCCTGAAAGACAAAGGTCAGCTTTCCGGAGTGATCAAATCTTCCGTAGGCTTCCTGGTGGCGCGCCTTGACGATGTTCAGCCGGCGCAGGTAAAACCGCTGGCCGATGTGCGTAACGACATCGCGGCTAAAGTGAAACAGGAAAAAGCGCTGGACGCGTACTACGCGCTACAGCAGAAGGTTAGCGATGCAGCCAGCAATGATAACGAATCCCTGGCGGGCGCGGCGCAGGTTGCCGGCCTGAAAGTGGTTGAGACCGGCTGGTTCGGCCGTGACAACCTGCCGGAGGAGCTGAACTTCAAGCCGGTTGCCGATGCTATCTTTAATGGCGGTCTGGTGGGTGAAAACGGCGCGCCGGGTAGTAACTCCGATATCATTACCGTTGACGGCGATCGCGCCTTTGTTCTGCGCATTAGCGAGCACAAAGCGGAAAGCGTTAAGCCGCTGGCGGAAGTGAAAGCGCAGGTGACTGATATCGTGAAGCGCAATAAAGCGGAACAGCAGGCGAAACTGGATGCTGACAAACTGTTAGCCGCCCTGAAAGCGGGCAAAGGTGATGAAGCGATGAAAGCCGCAGGGCTGAGCTTCGGTGCAGCGCAGACGCTGTCCCGTACCGGCCAGGATCCACTGAGTCAGGCTGCATTCTCTTTGCCGCTGCCGCAGAAAGATAAAGCCAGCTACGGCGTAGGCAGCGATGCTAAAGGCAACGTAGTATTGCTGGCGCTGGATGAAGTAAAAGCGGGCGCTATGCCAGAAGAGCAGAAGAAAGCGATGGTGCAGGGTATTACCCAGAATAATGCGCAAATCGCATTCGAAGCGTTGATGAGCAATCTGCGTAAAGAAGCCAAAATCAAGCTCGGCGATATCATCGACCAGCAGCAATAATTTCGCGCCGCCTCGCAAAACAAGGTAACGCGATGCAATACTTAAAGGCCGCTTTCGCGGCCTTTTCCATTTCCGCAATCTGCCTTTTGTACTCCTTTTTTGTAGCCGCTATCGTGACCTTGCTGTCTACAAACAAGGAGATAACAGCATGAACAGAGGAATGAAAATGGTTATTGTCGCCGTGTTGCTGGCTTGTGCGGCGGGTTCTCAGGGGGCGCTGGCGGCATCGGCGAGCGGCAAGGCGGCATCGGCAAAAGAAACTATTCAGGCGCCGCAGACGAAAATGCCGGAGGAGGTCAAAACGGCGGATACCCACGGCACGCAGGTTAGCATCAATAATGCCAGCGCGGAGGAGTTAGCACAGGCTATGAACGGCGTTGGGCTCAAGAAAGCGCAGGCAATCGTCAGCTACCGCGAAGAATATGGGCCGTTTAAGACTCTCGACGATCTTAAACAGGTCCCTGGGATGGGCAGTTCACTGGTAGAGAGAAATCTGTCACATCTGACGCTGTAATTTTCGCCTGTTGGTTTGCACAGTGGCAAATCTTTGCCATGCTAAAGAGGTTACATCATCTGGTGTGACCTCTTACCTGATTAACAACAATAATAGTAAGGCATGTGCGCTATGCAGACTCAAATTAAAGTTCGCGGTTATCACCTGGATGTTTACCAGCACGTTAACAATGCTCGTTATCTGGAGTTTCTCGAAGAGGCGCGCTGGGATGGGCTGGAGAGTAGTCCGGCGTTTCACTGGATGACCAGCCATAACATCGCTTTTGTGGTGGTCAATATCAATATTAATTATCGTCGCCCGGCGGTACTTGGCGACGTGCTCACCGTGACCAGTAAGCTTGAGCAGTTGAACGGCAAAAGCGGCACCCTTAGTCAGGTTGTGACCCTTAACCCTAACGGTGAAGTGGTGGCCGATGCGCTGATTACCTTTGTCTGCATTGATTTGAAAACGCAGAAGGCGCAGCCGCTGGAAGGGGAGTTGTGCGAAAAGCTCGACCAGATGAATTTACGCTAATAACAGTCGGACCGCGGAGAGTTGCGAACCCGTAGCCCGGTAAGCGAAGCGCCACCGGACTGAACTTAAGCTTCGTGCCAGTCGTTTCCCGGAGGCGGCGCCTGACGCGCCTTTTCCGGGCTACCGGCTGGTGGGACGCTGTGAATCCGTAGCCCCGGTAAGCGAAGCGCCACCGGGGAGGTCAACTTAAGCTTCGTGCCCCTGGCCCAGCCCGGTTTTTTGCTTCATTTGCGCCATCACGCCGGCCTTATCGCCCAGATACTGATTCAAGCCGTTGGCGCGCAGGTTGCAGGCCGCACACTGGCCGCAGCCGTCGCCCTTGATGCCGTTATAGCAGGTGAGCGTTTCGCGGCGAACCAGATCCAACTGGCCCCAATAATCGGCCAGCGCCCAGGTCTCGGCTTTGTTGAGCCACATCAGCGGCGTTTCAAAGCGAATGTCTTTCGCCATACCAAGGCTAACCGCGTGGTGCAGCGCTTTAACAAATTCGTCGCGGCTGTCCGGGTAACCGGAGAAGTCGGTCTCGCAAACGCCGGTAATAATTGCTTCGGCCTTAACCTGATAGGCGTAGATCGCCGTCAGGGTTAAAAACAGAATATTGCGACCAGGAACGAAGGTATTCGGAATACCATCGGCATCCGGCTCGTAATCCGGTACCGGAATGCTATCGCGGGTCAGGCTGCTCACCGCCAGTTCGTTAAGCAGCGTAACGTCCAGCACTTTGTGCGCCACCGCGCCCAGTTTTAGCGCCAGCTCGCGAGCTACGTCAATCTCGGCGCGGTGGCGTTGACCATAATCAAAAGTGACGCAATGCACTTCATCATACTGTTCCAGTGCCTGCACCAGGCAGGTTGTTGAGTCTTGTCCTCCGCTGAAGACAACTACGGCGCGTTTCATAGCTATTCCTGACTAAATAAATGAGAGCAATATGGTACCGTCAGACACTCGCGGCGACCAGCTCTCTCACGCCGATGATGCCGGTAGCCAGGCGCTGGCAAAGTCGAACCACCCTCTGGCATTAAGGCGCAGGCCGTTAACACCCGGCGGTGCGCTGATGCGGTAATTGTATTTGAATAACGGCGTCATGATGGCGTCATCCATCAGCGTATTGAAGACGTTGCGCAGGGCATCGTTGCGGCTACGCGCTTCGGGCTGCGCCTGCACGGCATCTAATGTTGCCTGCAGATGCGCATATTGCGCCCCGGTCAGCAAATTAGGCCATAGCGTGTCGCAGCGTAGCCACTGTTCAAGGGTATATTCCGGCGCTTCGCCAATCAGGCGATCGCCCATCATCATATCGGCCTGTGCCAGATATCGGCAGCCGTCCCAATTTTTGGCGTCGTGAAAAATGAGCGTCAGTTCGCAGCCGAGAGAGGCGAGGCGCCGTTTCAGCTGCTCAGCCATAGTGTGTAATTCGACCGGCAAATGATAGAGCAGGGTAAGCTGGCGAGGCAGCGGCACCTCATGGTTTTCCGGGCCCTGAGGAATGGACCAGCCGGGCAGTACCTCATGGCTCGGCGTGATCAGATCTTCGTCCAGCGGTAGCGTTTCCAGCAACGACGAGCGGTGGATAATCGAAATCAGCCGCTGGGCCTGCGCTTTACTGAGACGTGGACTCTGACGCAGGGTCAAATAGCAGAAACCGAGGCTGATGCTGTTGCTCACCTGGCGCAAATTATTGAGCTCTTCGGGATCGCCGATGGTGATCTGTACCGGATGGCGACAGCTGGTGCCGAGATCGCTTTCGAATAGCTGCGGCGTGATCCAATATTCTACCGCCTGGATCAGCGGATGCTGTAAATGGTAGCGGGGATGGTTCTCCAGCCGGACCAGATCCGGGCCAAAAAGCTTTATTCGGAACGGACCGCTACCGAGCGCCGGATCATCAGGATGCGCCAGCACGCTGCAATAGCTGGCTAAACGGAACGGTAGCCAGTAGTCCGGGCGATGCAGCGTAATCGTCAAACATTGGGCGTGGGTGACATCGATACGGCTGATGCTGGCAAAGAGGGTGCGGAGAGCCGGGAGTTCCAGGAGCAACAGTAGTCTTTGCTGCAGCTGTGAGGTTTTCACGGTATCGCCGTTATGCCAACACAGGGTAGAGCGGATATAAAAGTGCCAGCGCAGCCCATCGGGTGATACCTGCCAGTGGTGTGCCAGATCGCCCACCGGCGTATTGTCGCTATCGTCGAAACGCGTCAGGCCGGAATAGATCTGCCCGGCCAAATGTTGTTCTGCGCGCCCGGGAAGAAAACCGGGGCGCAGCGGTTCCAGCGGACGATAGTAAGGAATACGCAGGGTCGGGGTATTGTTTTGCCACTGGCCGCCGAGGAAGGGGTGCAACAACGCTTTCAGCTCAACCGGCGCCAGCTGCGCCAGCTCCAGCGCGTTTTGTTGCTGACCCTTATTCAGCGCCTGTTCCATCATCTCGTTACGCAAACTTTCCGGGGTTTTGTAAAAACAGAGCATTCCGCGCTTGCCGCGCCCGGAGCTGGCCTGCCAGCTTAACCAGCCGGCCTCCTGAGCCTGGCGCAACAGCGTACGGATATGGCGCTCGCTACAAAAGCAGCGTTCAGCCAGCTCGCCAACGGTCACCTGCTGCGGAGCGCCGGACGACGGCTGCCAAAGGCGCTGGTACTGATTTAAACGATTTAATAATCTCATTTGCCGAAAACCCGGAACAATAAAAAATATCTATTCACTATTACTTCCGTATATCTCAGGCGATACTGCAACACAAGCGAAACCCATCACACATCGGGGAAAATACCATGGCAAAACTGGCGGCATTTGATATGGACGGCACCCTGTTGATGCCGGACCATCGTCTCGGAGAACAGACTCTGACGGCGCTGAGACGGCTGCGTGAACGCGATATCGCCCTGACCTTTGCCACTGGTCGCCATGCTCTGGAAATGCACCATGTGATCGGCGAGTTTTCCCTTGATGCTTTTCTGATTACCGGTAACGGCACGCGCATCCATTCACTGGAAGGTGAAGAGCTGTATCGCCAGGATCTGAATCCGGAAGTGGCGGAAGAGGTGCTGCACAGCGTGTGGGATACTCAGGCGAGTATGCACGTTTTCAATGATGGCGGCTGGTTTACCGGCCAGGCAAGGCCGGAACTGCTCCGGGCTCACGCCTTCAGCGGCTTTCATTATCAACTGCGCGATCCGAAACGGATGCCGGCGCATCACGTCACCAAGATCTGTTTCTGCGGCGATCATGACGATCTGCGCCCTCTGCGGATCCAGCTAAATGACGTGCTAGGCGATCGCGCGTTTCTTTGTTTCTCGGCGATGGATTGCCTGGAGGTGCTGCCGGTCGGCTGTAATAAAGGGGCTGCGCTGGCGGTGCTGAGCCAGCACTTAGGTTTCACTTTGCAGGACTGCATGGCCTTCGGCGATGCAATGAACGATCGCGAGATGCTTGGTAGCGTAGGGCGAGGGTTCATTATGGGCAACGCGATGCCGCAGCTCAAAGCTGAACTGCCGCATCTACCGATCATCGGAGACTGCCGTCATCAGGCTGTTTCTCATTTTTTAACACATTGGCTGGATAATCCTGATCTTCCTTATTCCCCCGAATAGAGAGACCCTAACAGCAAGCCGGATAGCGTTCTATCCGGCTTTTTTTATTGTGCGCCGCTCAGTTGCATAATCTGCGTCTGCCACGGGCTAATATCGCCGATATTTGCCGCGACCCACTGCGGGTTGTAATAGCTTTCGAGATAACGTTCGCCACTGTCGCACAACAGGGTGACGATGGAACCCTGGCGTCCTTCATCGCGCATGCGCGTGGCCAGTTGCAGCACGCCCCACATATTGGTACCGGTGGAGGCGCCGACTTTTCTTCCAAGCTGCTTTTCCAGCCACAGGGCGGTAGCGACGCTGGCGGCATCCGGAACGCGCAGCATCTCATCGACGACGTCAGGAATGAACGATGGCTCGACGCGCGGACGGCCAATCCCTTCGATCTTGCTGCCGACCGGGCTGCGCAGGCTGGCGTCGCGGCTTTGCCAGTAATCGAGGAACACCGAATTCTGCGGGTCGACGACCATCAGTTGCGTCTCGTAACCCTGGCAGCGAATATAGCGGCCAATGGTTGCAGAAGTACCGCCGGTACCGGCGCTCATGACGATCCACGACGGCTGCGGATACGGCTCATGGGTCATCTGGCGGAAAATGCTGTCGGCGATATTGTTATTGCCGCGCCAGTCGGTGGCGCGCTCGGCGAAGGTGAACTGATCCATATAGTGGCCATTCAACTCGCGCGCCAGCATTTCAGAAGCGGCGTAGATTTCGCAGGCGTTGTCGACGAAATGACAGCGTCCGCCATAAAATTCAATCTGTTCGATTTTACGCTTCGCCGTGCAGGAGGGCATCACGGCAATAAACGGCAGGCCCAGCAGGCGAGCAAAATAGGCTTCTGAGACCGCCGTCGAACCCGAAGACGATTCGATAATCGTGGTGCCTTCTTTGATCCATCCGTTGCACAGGCCATAGAGAAACAGCGAGCGCGCCAGTCGGTGCTTGAGGCTACCGGTTGGATGCGTACTCTCATCTTTCAGATAAATAGGGATCCCCGGAAAACCAGGCAACGCCAGGCGGATCAGGTGCGTATCGGCGGAACGCTGATAGTCGGCGTTAATTTCACTAATGGCATGTTTTACCCAGGCGCTGTTCATCTCGGATTCCTGTTTGTCATTTTGTGCCCAGCTTAGCGGATTGTGCGGGAAAAATTGTTGCTATTTGGCCTTTCAATTACAATTACGGGAGTAAATTATTCTCTCTGGTGGCCTTATGCTAGATAAAATTGACCGTAAGCTGCTCTCATTGCTGCAAACTGACTGCACCCTCTCTTTGCAGGCGCTGGCGGATGCCGTTAATCTGACCACCACGCCCTGCTGGAAACGGCTCAAGCGTCTTGAGGACGAAGGCATCCTGCGCGAGCGCGTGGCCATCCTGGATGCGGAAAAACTGGGGCTCGGGTTAACCGCCTTTGTGTTGATAAAAACCCAGCACCACAGCAGTGACTGGTACTGCCGCTTTGTCAGCGAAGTGTCGCAAATGGCGGAAGTGCTGGGTTTCTGGCGTATGGCCGGCGAGTACGATTACCTGCTACGGGTGCAGGTCGCGGATATGAAGCGCTATGACGACTTTTATAAACGTCTGGTGAACAGCGTGCCGGGGCTGTCGGATGTCACTTCGAGTTTTGCCATGGAACAGATAAAATACACCACGGCCTTACCTATTGATTAACGGCTTTTTGCCGCCACGAATTATACATTCAGGATTTTATCGTTTGCGATTATTTGCTCAACTTAGCTGGTACTTTCGCCGGGAGTGGCGCCGCTATCTCGGCGCCGTCGCTCTGCTTGCCGTTATTGCCGTACTCCAGCTAATCCCGCCGAAAGTAGTGGGGATTGTGGTCGATGGCGTGACTAAAGAACATTACACTGCAGAGCAGGTGTGGATGTGGATCGGCGCGCTGGTGGTTATCGCGGTGATGATTTATCTGCTGCGCTATGTCTGGCGCGTGCTGCTCTTCGGCGCCTCTTATCAACTGGCCGTTGAACTGCGTGAAGACTTCTACCGTCAGCTCAGCCGCCAGCATCCGGCCTTCTATCTGCGTCACCGTACCGGCGATCTTATTGCCCGCGCGACCAACGATGTTGACCGCGTCGTCTTCGCCGCCGGCGAGGGTGTCCTGACGCTGGTGGATTCATTGGTGATGGGCTGTGCGGTACTGATTGTGATGTCGACGCAAATCAGCTGGCAGTTAACGCTGCTGGCGCTGGTGCCGATGCCGTTTATGGCGCTGGCGATCAAGCGTAATGGCGATGCCCTGCATGAGCGTTTCCGCGTGGCGCAGGCGGCTTTTTCCAGCCTCAACGATCGCACACAGGAAAGCCTGACCAGCATACGGATGATTAAAGCGTTCGGCCTTGAGGATCGCCAGTCGGCGCAGTTTGCCGCCGATGCGGCGGATACCGGGGCGAAGAACATGCGGGTTGCGCGTATCGATGCCCGTTTCGACCCGACAATCTATATTGCCATTGGCGCGGCCAACCTGCTGGCAATCGGCGGCGGCAGCTGGCTGGTGTTGCAGGGCGAGCTGACCCTTGGTCAGTTAACCAGTTTTGTCATGTATCTCGGCCTGATGATTTGGCCAATGCTGGCGCTGGCGTGGATGTTTAACATCGTTGAGCGCGGTAGCGCCGCCTATGGACGTATTCGTTCGATGCTGGAAGAAGCGCCGGTGGTCAACGATGGTAGCGAAACGGTGCCGGAGGGGCGCGGGGCACTTAACGTGGCGGTGCGCGAATTTATCTATCCGCAGGCGACGAAACCGTCGCTGGAGAAGGTTAACTTCACCCTGCAGCCGGGGCAAATGCTCGGTATCTGCGGCCCGACGGGAGCCGGGAAAAGCACCATACTTTCCCTTATTCAGCGCCATTTTGATGTTACCGAGGGGGATATCCGTTTCCATGATATTCCGCTGTCTCGCCTGCAGCTTGATAGCTGGCGCGGGCGGCTGGCGGTGGTCAATCAAACCCCATTCCTGTTCTCCGATACCGTGGCCAATAACATTGCCTTGGGTAAACTGGACGCGACCCGGGAACAAATCGAACATGTCGCACGGCTGGCCAGCGTTCATGATGATATTCTGCGCCTGCCGCAGGGCTATGAAACGGAAGTCGGCGAGCGCGGCGTCATGCTCTCAGGCGGTCAGAAACAACGTATTTCTATTGCCCGAGCGCTGCTGCTGGAGGCGGAAATCCTGATCCTTGATGACGCGCTGTCGGCGGTTGATGGACGGACGGAGCATGATATTTTGCATAACCTGCGGCAGTGGGGAGAAGGGCGGACGGTGATTATCAGCGCCCACCGCCTTTCAGCATTAACCGAAGCCAGTGAAATTTTGGTTCTGCAACACGGCCATATTGCCCAGCGCGGACGCCATGAGCAGCTTGCCGCCCAGTCTGGGTGGTATCGCGACATGTACCGCTATCAGCAACTGGAAGCGGCGCTCGACGATGCGCCGCAGGATGAGGAGGCGATAGATGCGTAATTTCGCCGATCTCTGGCCGACCCTGAAACGTCTGCTGGCCTACGGTTCGCCGTGGCGTAAGCCGCTTATCATTGCCGTTATCATGATGTGGATAGCAGCGGCGGCGGAAGTCAGCGGCCCGCTGCTGATAAGCTATTTCATTGATAACATGGTGGCGAAACAGTCGCTACCGGTGAAGCTGGTCTGCGGCCTGGCGGCGGCTTATATCTTCCTGCAGATCCTTGCCGCTACGTTGCACTATAACCAGGCGCTGCTGTTTAACCGGGCGGCGGTCGGCGTGGTGCAGCAGTTGCGCAGCGATGTGATGGACGCCGCGCTGCGTCAGCCGTTAAGCGAGTTTGATACGCAACCTGTCGGCCAGTTGATATCACGCGTTACCAACGATACCGAAGTGATCCGCGACCTGTACGTGACAGTCGTGGCGACGGTGCTGCGTAGCGCGGCGCTGATTGGCGCGATGCTGGTGGCGATGTTTAGTCTCGACTGGCGAATGGCGCTGGTGGCGGTGGCTATCTTCCCGGCGGTGCTGATCGTGATGGCTATCTATCAGCGTTACAGCACGCCGATCGTGCGTCGCATGCGCGCCTGGCTTGCCGATATCAATGATGGCTTCAACGAAGTCATCAACGGCATGGGTGTTATTCAGCAATTCCGCCAGCAGGCGCGATTCGGCGAGCGAATGCGTGAAGCCAGCTATGGCCACTATCTGGCGCGTATGCAGACATTGCGTCTGGATGGTTTCCTGCTGCGCCCGCTGTTAAGCCTGTTTTCATCGCTGATCCTCTGCGGCCTGCTGATGCTGTTTGGCTTTAGCGCTTCCGGAAGTATCGAAGTCGGGGTGTTATATGCCTTTATTAGCTATCTCGGGCGGCTTAACGAACCGCTGATCGAACTTACCACCCAGCAGTCGATGCTGCAGCAAGCGGTGGTGGCGGGCGAGCGCGTGTTTGAGCTGATGGATCGCCCACGCCAGAGCTGGGGTAACGATAACGCGCCGTTACGCAGCGGCGCGGTGGCGATTGATAACGTCTCTTTTGCCTATCGCGACGATCGGCTGGTGCTGCAGGATATCAATCTGGATATTCCTTCGCGCGGTTTTGTGGCGCTGGTTGGCCATACCGGTAGCGGCAAGAGCACGCTGGCCAGCCTGATGATGGGCTACTATCCGTTGACCAAAGGCGAAATTCGTCTTGATGGCCGCCCGCTGTCGTCGTTAAGCCACAGCGCTTTACGTCGGGGCGTCGCGATGGTGCAACAGGATCCGGTGGTATTAGCCGATACCTTCTATGCCAACGTGACGCTGGGCCGCGATATCAGCGAGCAGCAGGTCTGGGAAGCGCTGGAAGCGGTGCAGCTCGCTGACCTTGCCCGTGAAATGAGCGACGGGATTTATACCCAACTGGGTGAGCAGGGCAACAACCTGTCGGTGGGCCAGAAACAGCTGCTGGCGCTGGCTCGCGTGCTGGTGGAAACGCCACAGGTGCTGATCCTCGATGAAGCGACAGCGAATATCGACTCCGGTACCGAGCAGGCTATCCAGCAGGCGCTGGCGAAAGTGCGCGAGCACACCACGCTGGTAGTCATCGCCCACCGTCTGTCGACCATCGTCGAAGCGGATACGATCCTGGTGCTGCATCGTGGCCAGGCCGTCGAGCGTGGGAACCATCAGCAATTGCTGGCGGCGAAGGGCCGCTACTGGCAGATGTACCAGCTACAGCTTGCTGGCGAAGAGCTAGCCGCCAGCGTTGAGGAGGAGTCGCTGAGCGCCTGATGCACCATCAGCAGGCATTGGTGCAGGGGTGACGTGAAGTGGTGCAACTTGCTCACTAAGGGCGCACCGTATTGGTGCGTTTTTGCGCATTAGCGGTCATTTGCCGTCTTGCCAGTAACATCCCCGCGTTTTTTTCTCCGTAAACGGGCCGATTCACGGCCCGTTTTCATTTTTGGCATATCCCTTGCTTTATCTCCTGTGTTAGCTGCGGCCACTATCAAATACTGACTGGAGGGGATTTATGAAGCTGGTTACCGTGGTAATCAAACCATTCAAACTGGAAGACGTTCGCGAAGCGTTGTCCTCCATCGGCATTCAGGGCCTGACGGTCACGGAAGTGAAAGGCTTCGGCCGCCAGAAAGGCCACGCCGAGCTCTATCGCGGCGCCGAATACAGCGTCAATTTCCTGCCAAAAGTAAAAATTGATATTGCGATTGCCGACGATCAGCTGGATGAGGTTGTCGAGGTGATAGGCAAGGCCGCCTGGACCGGAAAAATTGGCGACGGCAAAATTTTTGTCGCCGAACTGCAGCGCGTGATTCGTATTCGTACCGGCGAATCCGACGAAGCGGCACTGTAATTGCCTGACCACACAGCGATGGGGATGAAGAGATGATGAGAACGACGATGAAAACGGCTCTGGGAGCGCTGGCGCTGCTTCCGGGACTGGCGCTGGCGGCCGAACAGGCGGTGGCGGATAAAGCCGACAACGCCTTTATGATGATTTGCACCGCGCTGGTGCTGTTTATGACAATCCCCGGCATTGCGTTGTTCTACGGCGGCCTGATTCGCGGTAAAAACGTGCTCTCAATGCTCACTCAGGTCATTGTGACTTTTGGCCTGGTTTGCGTGCTGTGGGTTATCTATGGCTATACGCTTGCCTTCGGTAGCGGCGGTAGCTTCTTCGGCAGCTTCGACTGGGTGATGCTGAAGAATATTGAACTGAAAGCGTTGATGGGCTCGTTCTATCAATATATCCACGTCGCTTTCCAGGGCTCTTTCGCCTGTATCACCGTGGGCTTGATCGTCGGTGCGCTGGCGGAACGTATTCGTTTCTCCGCGGTACTGATTTTTGTGGTGGTTTGGCTCACGCTCTCCTACGTGCCGATTGCGCATATGGTGTGGGGCGGCGGCCTGCTGGCGACCCATGGTGCGCTGGACTTCGCCGGCGGTACCGTCGTACACATTAACGCTGCGGTAGCGGGGCTGGTGGGCGCCTATATGATGGGCAAACGCGTGGGCTTTGGCAAAGAAGCGTTTAAACCGCATAACCTGCCGATGGTCTTCACCGGTACAGCGATTCTGTATGTCGGCTGGTTCGGCTTTAATGCTGGTTCCGCAAGCGCGGCCAACGAAATTGCCGCCCTGGCCTTCGTTAATACCGTCGTGGCGACCGCTGGCGCGATTCTGGCCTGGACCTTCGGCGAATGGGCCACCCGCGGCAAACCGTCGCTGCTGGGCGCCTGCTCCGGCGCGATTGCCGGTCTGGTCGGCATTACTCCGGCTTGCGGTTATGTTGGCGTTGGCGGCTCGCTGATTATCGGTATCATCGCCGGCCTGGCCGGGCTGTGGGGCGTCACGGTGCTGAAGCGCTGGCTGCGCGTCGATGACCCATGCGATGTGTTTGGCGTTCACGGCGTGTGCGGCATCATCGGTTGTATCCTGACTGGCATCTTCGCTTCCACTACCCTTGGCGGCGTCGGCTATGCGGAAGGCGTCACGATGGGGCATCAGTTGCTGGTACAGCTGGAAAGTATCGGCATTACCGTGGTCTGGTCCGCCGTCGTCGCCTGGATCGGCTTCAAAGTGGCGGCGATGACCGTCGGCCTGCGGGTTCCGGAAGAGCAGGAGCGCGAAGGGCTGGACGTCAACAGCCACGGCGAAAACGCCTACAACGCCTGATATATTGTGCAATCTCCATAAGCGTCAAAGCCTCCCGCATGGGAGGCTTTTTCTTTGCGTGGAATTTATTTCTTACTGAAGCCAGGAATAAAGCGGTCAACATCCACTTCCATAAACTGGCTGCGCTGGAAGTGGGCTTTCATATTCCACGGGACGGTGCAGTCGAAAATGGTTTTGCAGGCAATACCGCTATCGCGAATCGATGGGCTGAAGGCCGGGTCGGATGATGGATCCAGCGGATGGCAACGTACGCCGGGAATAAACACGGTGCTGACATCGCCCTGATAGCGGGTGGTCATCGCCCACATGACGTCGTTGATGTCGAAAACGTCGACGTCTTCATCGACCAGCATTACGTGCTTTAGCTCCGAGAAGGCGGAAAACGCCAGTAGCGCGGCCTGACGCTGACGGCCCTCATCGCTGGGGGTGCGTTTCTTCACCTGCAGCACGGCGAGATATTTACCGGTGCCTGGCGAAGGACAGTGGACGTTTTGCACAAAGCCTGGAAGCGCGCGCTCTACCATTTGCAGAATGCTGGCTTCGGTCGGGATCCCGGCAAGATTGGTATGTTCATCGCTCGGCCCGATACAGGTTTGCAGAATCGGGTGACGGCGGTGGGTAATTGCTTTGACTTTGATCACCGGCACTTCCGCCTGAGCGCTACCGGTGTAGCCGGGGAACTCCGGCATGGCTTTCCCGCTGTTGGTATTCTGATCTTCGCGTACCCGCACGCCCGGCAGAAGTTCACCTTCAATAACGATTTCGGCGTTGGCGATGGCGCGGGCGTTGACGCTCACGCATTCGCTGAGCTCGACGGCCTGATTACGTAGAGCGCCGGCGATGGAGAGTTCATCAAACCCGAGAGGGGTGGTCGGCGGCTCAAAGCAGGCGCCAATTTCAATCGCCGGATCCACGCCGATGCTAATCGAGATAGGCAACGCTTTCCCGGCCGCCTCGGCTTTTTGCCGGAAAGTATCGAGATGACGTCCCGGTACGAAATACATCGAGATTTCGTCTTTGCTCTGTACGCACAGGCGGTGGATGGTGGCATCATGATCGCCGGTTTCCGGATCCGCGGCATAGCACATGCCGAGGGTAAAGTAGGGACCCGCGTCTTCCGGGGTGTTAGTCGGCGCAGGCAAAATTTTGAGAATATCGAAATCAGGATCGCTTGCCAGATGTACCACCTCCTGGCAGGCCGCCTGGTCGCGCGGGATGGTGATTGGCGCGATAGGATTCGCCACGGAGTCTTTGAGCATAAACGCCAGGTTTTCCGGCGTGGTGCCAAACAGGCGGGCGACGCGCTGGCGTGAACACAGCAGGCCAATAAGCACTCTGACATCATCGTAGCCTTTGACCTTATTAAAGATCATCGCCGGGCCAACGCGGGTCGGGCGCTGAACGGTGCCGTGGGCGCCGACATAGCGGTACACGCCGGAGAGCTCGGCGATGGGGTCAACGGGTTCGTCGGTGTAGATCAGTTCATCATCGTACTGGCTTAATACCGCCAAAGCAGAACGCAGATCGGTTACTTTCATTTGTGGTTCAGACATCGTACTTCCTTCAGGTTTCTGGCAATGGCTATTCATTCTCACCAGATACCGATAAGAGTCCAATCACATTTCCCCTTATTTTAATAAGAGATTATTATCAGTGTTTTCGGGAGGGCGTGATGGATTATCGACAGCTACAGGCATTTACGGTTCTGGCGGAAGAGTTGCACTTTGGTCGGGCGGCGCAGCGTCTGCATATCACGCAACCGGCGCTGACGCAGCAGATTAAAAGTTTTGAGAACGCGCTGGAATTGCGGCTATTTACCCGCGATCGACGCAACGTCGCGCTGACCGCCGAAGGGCAATTTTTGCTGGCCGAGGCGCGGATGATCCTCGGCCACTGCGATAAATTTCGCGAGAATGCGCGCAGTTTGCGGCAGGGGCGCAAAGGGCAGTTGAAAATTGGCTACGTTGGCTCGGCTATTTTCGACCCGGCGTTGAGCGTGTTAATAGGAAATTATCGTCAACGTAAACCCGAAGCCGATCTGCTGATTGAAGAGCATAACGTTAACGACCTGATAACCGGGCTATTAAGCGAAACGGTCGACCTGGCGTTTATTCGCTCGCCAGGGGCGCAATATGATGAACTGGAGTCGCTGGATATTGCGACCCGGCCGCTGGTGGCGGTGGTACCTCGCCATCATCCGCTCGCCAGCCGGCGCGCTATTCCACTCGCGGCGCTGGCGGAAGAGACGTTTTTTATTCAGCAAGATCCGTGCGGCGTCGGACTGGGTTGGTCAGCCATCAGCGCCTGTCGGCAGGCGGGTTTTACGCCCCGTAAGATTCAGTACTCGCGTGATGTCTCCACGGCGATAGGCCAGGTATCGATGGGAATGGGCGTGACGTTGGTGCCCGAGACGCAAAGCGCCATGTTGGTGTCGGAGGTCAGCTATTGCCTGCTGGAAGAGACTTTTGCCGTGACGACGCTTACGCTGTGCTGGCGGCGGGAGAGTCGCAATGGGCTATTGGGTGATTTTATTGCCGGTGCGCGCGAACTGCTTGGCCGTTAAAGGTAAGCGGGCCCATTGCGGGCCCGTCGCGAATTAGTTATTGCGGTTACGCATGACGCCTTCCTGCACCGTCGAGGCGACCAGAATACCGTCCTGGGTATAGAATTCGCCGCGAACAAAGCCACGGGCGCTGGAGGCTGAAGTGCTTTCGACGCTGTATAGCAGCCATTCGTTGATGTTGAACGGGCGGTGGAACCACATTGAGTGGTCGATGGTGGCAACCTGCATACCCGGCTCAAGGAAGCCGACGCCGTGCGGCTGTAGCGCTACCGGCAGGAAATTAAAATCAGATGCGTAGCCCAGCAGCGACTGGTGGACGCGAATATCATCCGGCACTACGCCGTTGGCGCGGATCCACACCTGGCGGGTGGGTTCGGCAACGTGGCCTTTCAGCGGGTTATGGAACTCCACCGGGCGAATTTCCAGCGGTTTATCGCTGAGGAACTTCTCTTTCGCCTGCGGCGGCAGCAGATGCGCCAGTTTACGGGCGATATCGGTTTCAGAGGGCAGGCCTTCCGGTGACGGGGCTGCCGGCATTGCTTTTTGATGTTCGTAGCCCGGTTCCGGGGCCTGGAACGAGGCGGTCATGTAAAAGATGGGTTTACCGTGCTGGATAGCCGCCACCCGGCGAGCGCTGAAGCTATTGCCGTCGCGCAGCACTTCAACATCGTAAACGATGGGTTTTTGGCTATCGCCGGGACGCAGGAAGTAACTATGAAAGGAGTGAATCAAGCGTTCCTCAGGCACGGTTTCTTTGGCGGCATACAGCGCCTGACCGACCACCTGGCCGCCGAAGACCTGACGTAAGCCGAGGTCTTCGCTCTGCCCGCGAAACAGCCCTTCTTCAATTTTTTCCAGATTTAATAATGCCAGCAGATTGGTTAGAGCCTGACTCATAGTTACCCTCAATTAATGATAGCGGCGCTGACGCAGCGCGTATTGTGGGCAAGTATAACCTGGAATCTCAAGTGGTCCGATGGGTGTAATAATCTGAATAAATGCCCCTTTCCGGGAATTATTCTGAGATCTGTGCCACACTTATTCACGATACTAATGTCTTAGCCATCGTGATGGCAGGACGTACTCCTGTGACTAAAGGGATGAAAAGGAGAACATAATGAAATTTGCCTATATGTTAAGTGCTATCGCCGTTGCTGCGGCCTTATCCGCCTGTGCGAATAACCCGAACAGCAACGCCGCTCATCAGACGACGGCACCCGATCCTTACGGCATTGCCTCACTGAGCTCCTCGCAGCAACAGCCTAATGTTTCCGGGACTATCAATATTCGCCAACGCGTAGCGTTACCGCCGGATGCGGTACTGACCGTGACGTTGTCCGATGCGTCGCTTGCCGATGCGCCAGCGCGTGTATTGTCGCAAAAAGCGGTCCGTACTGAAGGTAAGCAGGCGCCGTTCAACTTTGTGCTGCCTTACAACCAGGCGGATATCAAACCGAACGCGCGGATCCTGCTGAGTTCGGCGATTACCGTAAATGGCCAGTTGATGTTTATCACCGATACCGTGCAGACCGTGGTAACCCAGGGCGGTAATCGCGCCGATCTGGTGCTGGTGCCGGTGCAGCATGCGCCAGTGCCGGTGGCTAATGATATGGCGCCGATGGCGCAATAAACGTCTCCATGCCCCTGTTCAGGGGCATTTTTTTGCCCTTAATAAACCCAGCGATAGTGTTGCAGGTCTGTCTCTTATACACATCTCCGAGCCCACGAGACATGCGCAG